>OCLF01000081.1_pt1 | contig 28963 bp, 33 predicted proteins | sample 1502881 | NCBI WGS metagenome assembly OCLF01 (sample SAMN03418267, study PRJEB22391) | human gut metagenome | biome: human-gut; feature: organic feature; material: feces | host: Homo sapiens | place: Tanzania | collected 2013-01
ATTTCCTTGCTATCCATTTCGGCAAGACCAGGGTGCCCATCACCAGGAAAGGGTACAACCCGTACTCCACCCTTAATTCACATTTCAAAGATGTGATGGAAAAGTGAAGAAACCGTTAAACTCATCAGCCCCTTCGGAATAGATAGCGCGAGATAAGTATTTGCAATAAAAAGTAGAAATTTCTTGCTTGCTCTTTCAAAATATTGTATCTTTGCACCCGCAATCGAAAGAAAAAGAAAAGTAGCAGTAAAAATAACAATTATTTCAGATAAAATGGGAGACAGAATAACAACAATAGAACAGGGAATGCAGCGACGCACAGAACTGCTCTTAGGAAAGGATAATCTGGAGAAATTACAGTCGGCACGCGTGCTTATCTTCGGTATTGGAGGTGTGGGTTCATGGTGCGCCGAGGGATTGTTGCGTAGTGGCGTGCGCAACATCACTATCGTGGACAGTGACCGTGTCTGCGTAACCAACTGCAACCGCCAGCTGATGGCAACAAGCCGTACCATCGGAGAAGTAAAGGTGGATGCACTGCGCGAACGACTGCTGGAGATCAATCCCAATGCCAATATCACGGCTTATCAGAAAATCTATCAGGCTGAAACTGCCGACGAGTTCCACATGGAGGAATACGACTTCATCATTGATGCCATCGACTCACTGAAGGATAAGGCCGATTTGATACTCCGTGCCACTGCCCTTCCGAAGGAAATCACATTCATATCTTCTATGGGTGCTGCTCTCCGACGCGATCCGTTCAAGGTCAGGAAGGCTGAGTTTTGGAAGGTAGAAGGTGATCCATTAGCCAAAGCCTTGCGTAAAAAATTCAAGAAGAACAAGACCTTCCCTCACCGCAAATTCCAATGTGTATATAGCGTAGAAACGCCAATGAAGAATATGGGCGTAAACAAAGCCTGCGGTACAGGCGGTTGTCTGTGCCCTAAAGCGAAACTGCTCAGCGGAGAACGTGGAACAGACACAGCCGTCTATGATGCCCCAGGCGACCAGAGCCTTGTAGAACATGAATGGTGCTCTACGAAGGCGCAGATCAATGGTTCACTCTGCCACATCACAGCAACTTTCGGTATGGCAATCGCAGGTATGGTAATCAATCACATCATTGATTGATGATCATAATTCACCATAAAAGATAAAATTCCTTATTTCATTACTGGTAGTAATAACTTAAAGGAGCAACTGGCTCAATTGTCGATTTTATGATTTCTATAACATACATTATAGCATACGTTTGTGCAGGCATCTGTATCCTGGCACTTTTGGAAAAGTTGTTAGGCTTTGTAGCTTATATAAGGGATGGCTGGAAACATGTCAATCAACTTTGTCCAAATAAAAAGCTTGAGGATTTGAATACCTTCACGAAAGAAGACAAGCTTTATGAGGGCAAGGTAAATGTTGGCCTGCGCAATTACCAAAAGAGAAATTTACTGAAGTGGTGCTGTCAGGTGACAGTTCCAATTGAAGAGATGGACGAGCAGGGCCTGCCTACGGAAAAGGAGAAAAAAGCCCTTGGGGACTTGATAGGCGCCATCGATTTATCCCTTCGCATCAAATGTAAGGATGTGCCATATCCACTGATTGTTGGTTTTGTGGAGGGCAACAATGTCTGCAGCATCTATTGGATGGTAAATAATCCTGAAAATGCGGGCAAAGTGTTAGGCAAATTGAAGCTTGATCGCAAACTTCAGTATACGATGCAACAAGATCCATTCTGGACACAATTTAATACTTTGCTGGAAGAGTTATAATAGTTCCCTGGCAATCCAAGCGCATGCCTGTATAATTGCCTTTATTATAGTGTTGCTCTTTCGCTATGCATTTTGCTTATATGGAGCAAAAGATATTAAAAAATCATTTAAAAATAGATGATTTTCAGTATTATTCAGTACTTTTGCACCGAAAGTTTTTGATAGTAAAAATTTAAATATTACAGACATGATAAGACTGAATGTATTTTTTGAAGTGAAAGAAGGAGTGGATATGGAGCAACTTAATGCCCTGTGTCAGGAGTTAGTGGAAAAGTCATTGGCTGACGAAGGCAACATTGCCTATGACTATTTCGTTAGTGGTACTCGTGATGGCGTGATGATGATATGTGAGACTTGGCAGAACGCTAAGGTGCTGAAAACTCACATGGAGTCTGCTCACTTTACCACGTTGGTTCCTCAAATAGAGGCTTTGACGAAGCATGGATTGAAACTGGAACAATTTCAGTTTGAGAAATAACAGGTTTCCTTAAAGACGATATGCGACATGAGCCAGCTTCAGCTACAAGTAGTTCTCTGAATCATCTTTGTCCACGAGAAGGTGATTGGAGTTGACTTAACAGAAGAGTGCTCAACCTCTCTATTAAACAACAATGAAGATGCAATACAAAAATATCATTTTCGATTTGGGGAACGTACTTGTGAAGTTGAATTCTCTAGGATGTATGAATGCTTTCAAGGTACTTGGAATGGAGAAACTGATAGACTCTAACCCAGAGGCAAAGAGACTCATGGGTGAGTTAGGTGTAGGACTGATCTCTACGGAACAGTTTTGCGATGCGGCAAGGAACTTGACCCTGACAACAGTTTCTAATCACCAAATTATTGAAGCGGCCAATCGAATGTTGGTTGTTATTCCCGATGAGAAGAAACGCAGGCTTTTAAAGCTCAAGGCTAAGGGCTATCGTCTCTTTCTATTGAGCAACACCATAGACATTCACTGGGATTATTGTGTGGAGAAGTTATTCCCCTATCAGGGGCATAATGTGGAAGACTATTTTGAAAAAGTCTTCCTCTCACAGCGGCTCCATCTCTCCAAGCCGGATGCAAGAATCTACGAGGAAGTCATCAGACAAGCAGCGATAGTTCCTGAAGAATCGTTGTTTATTGACGACCTCCTGGAGAATTGTGTCGCTGCGGAAAACCTCGGCATTCATACATTCCAGAATGTTGAGTTTGATGATTGGCTCGACTTGGAATTATAGGAAGCTATTCTGACTGCCTATTGAACCTATCGATTCTTTCCTTGATGATTTGGAAGATGCCCAAGAAGCTTTTACCTAAAAAAGTAGTTTTCCTTCATGACTCCACCTTTGAGTTTGATGGGATAAGTTTTGGGAATATATCCATGCGAAGCTTGCAAAGTAAGGAGCAAAATGTCCAATCTGCTACCAAAATGGACTTCCTGATTACCCATATTCCACCGGAAGGCATACTTGACGAGGGTAGGGGAAGCCGTCCGCTATTGTTAGAGGTTTTTCGCTTTCAACCTTGTTTCCATGTCTTTGGTCATGCTCATTCTTGTGGAAATCAAAGCAAGGGAGGTGCTTTTACGGAGTTTTACAATGTCTCACAGTTTAATGAACTTAAAAAACAAGATGGAGGTCAATAGAGAATGGTTTCCACCTTGGTGACAAGTCTTTTAAACATCAGCTAAATAAATGCCTGTAGCCATCCGAGTAGGTTTGTGGTTGACGTTTTTCGTATTTCTGAATAAGTATCGTAAAATGCAAATCAACTACATCGGAACTTACCTCTCTGGTACCAAAGACTAATTTTCCTTTTCCTGCCAACATTTGGAACTCACTCTTGATATCTTCTTCCTCTTTCAAAGAAAGTGGATGAAGTGATGACACCTTACATAATACGACAAGCTTCTGCGGATTTAAAAACTCATTGTCTGAATCCATCTCGATGTACTTTATCAGTTTCTTCAGATAATCCACTCTGCTGCTTTCTCCATAAGTATGAGTCTCCATGTGGGTTAGCAACATAGAGAAACCATCATAGATGAAGTCCATGTCATGAAAAGTGATGTCCTTTCCACCCATGAACTTATCTCGGAGACCTTCATATTTTTCTCTATAGTCTAGATAGTCAATTCTCTTCTGCATACGATAGTCACGCTTCTTTCTTATATTGGATGCTTTGGCGATTCTCTTGTTGCAATAGTCCCAGTCTTCCATGCTCATGGATATACTATCATGAGAAAAGAGCTTCATGGTTTCGAGAACCTCTCTTTTCTTATGGCCAGGCAAATAATTGAGATAGTACTTTTGTTCTAACTTTCTTGCCATAGTACCATAACAGGTGTGCATCTTGTGCTCGATTCTGTCCTCAAAGGTTTCTTGGGTAGTTTGTGGCGTATAGCCATAGAAAGTACAACTCCAAAGAATCTTGGCTAGCACTTCCTCCTTGCTGAGGTTGCAGTCATCAGCAACAACTACCTCCTTGGCGACATTGCTTTCCCAAAGGTCACCTTCGCAATTGCAAACATCGATGTATGACTCCTCATCTTCAAAGGCTTCATCAGGAGTGTGCCACTCGACTTCAATCTTATGATTCTCTATATCAGAATTATCCACAGGAGTAAGGTGGCAGAGGATGTCGTATGCTTCCCGATACTGTCTAATGGTCAAAGATCCTTCTTTTTTCAAGGCAGGTATCAATGCGTCAAAATCCGTACTAAGTAAAAGTTCTTTCAGTTTCATACACTTAACATTTAAAATTTATTGCAAAGGTAGTGCAAGGGTGTGCCAAAAAACGGCACAGCTTAAAAACATCTTTGAAGGCTATGATATTTTTATAAAATGTTTTTAAGGTGTGTTTAATAAGGCCATGACACACCCTCAGTTTTACAAAGCCAATTACTTTTTCCCGCTTTCTGCATCTTCAGGTATTGGCCAGTTTTCTGATAGAGTTCGCATTTCCTTCATCACCTTGTCAAAGCCGATAACCATTTCCGGATACTTCTTGGCGAGATCATGTTTCTCTTCTGGGTCTTCACGCAGATTATAGAGTTCCAGAGGCTTGTTTGGCTTGATGGTAACAGCCTTCCAGTCACCGTGGCGCGCAGCACGCTGCTTACCTGGGAATTCCCAATAAAGAACTCGGTCGTCTGTATCAATCTGCTTACCATAGAACAATGGCAGAATATTCATGCCGTTGATGTTCTGAGGCAGATATTGGGTGCCTCCAGTAAGAGCTGCCAGCGTAGGCATTACATCTGGGAAATAGATGATGTTGTTCAGCGACTGTACCGGTACTTTTCCTGGCTGGTTCACGATGAATGGTACTCGGATACCTCCTTCGTAAAGCTGCGCCTTACGGCCACGGAATCCTGCGTTGCAGTTGAACAGTTTCAATGGTGCCTGAATAGCAGCACCATTATCTGATGCAAAGATAACGAGCGTATTCTCGCGCAAATTATTCTTTTCCAGATAGGTGAGCAGTCTGCCTATTGCCGCATCCATGTGAGTTACGAGTGAAGCGTAGCGCTTGTCATTCATGCTCCAGAATTCATCATCATACCATGTGGTGTTGTCAATGATGTAGGGTTCATGAGGCGCATCAAAAGCCAGATAGAGGAAGAAAGGATTCTTCTTGTTTCGCTTGATGAAATTGATGGCATCATCGGTCGAAATATCTGTGTTGTGCTTGATGTGCTTATCGTGCTCATTTGCCTTGATATGGATGAGCTTATCATTGTCGAAACGGTTGTATGGATAATAGTAAGGTGAATTGGATTCTACCGTACTGATCAGCCATCCGTGGAACTCGTCAAAGCCACGATAGATAGGTGATGATTTAGGATCATACCCATCCAGATGCCATTTGTTGACAAGGCAGGTTTTGTAACCGGCTGCGTGCAATACCGTAGCGATGGTTGTATCCTGTGGTTGCAGACTTGTTCTGCGAACGATGGTCGTATCGCCATTCGGGTTGATTTTCAAACCAGTCAATCCTCCGGCAGTACACATATTATCACGGATACGGCTGTTTCCGGTATTCTTACCAGTCATCAGCGCACATCTTGATGGTGAACTGATTCCTGAACCGGCATAGCTCTGGTTGAATCGTGTACCCGTAGCAGCCAGTTTGTCAATGTTGGGAGTCTTGATAGTCTTGCTGCCGTAGCAGGAAAGATCGCCATATCCCAGATCATCTGCAAGGATGAAGATGATGTTGGGTCTGTCAGCTGTAGCCTTTACAGCCTTGTTTTGTGCCATTGCTGCCTGCCCCGGCACGAGCGAGGCAGTAATGGCTCCGATAAATGCTCTTTTCTTCATTATTAAGTTGTTTGTCGATTTATTTTGCAAAAGTATAAAAAATAAATGAGAAAAAGTGATTTTCTAAATAAAAAGTTATACCTTTGTCTTCAAATCTATCGCAGCCATAAACTATCTTCAGGTAATGAAAATTGGAGGTAATAGCCATGCTGAGTACCCATAGCTCTAGTACTACAACAATACTAGCGATTCATTAATGAAGTAAGCATCGCTTGACCTCCAAATATCCATATTTCTTGTTTTTGGATGCAAAGTTACAACATGGGTATGCAGTCTTTCTGCGTAGATTAGAAAAAATATACTCAAGCCAGAAAAAAGGCTTGAGCATGTTGTGAATATTTATCAATTTGCCATGAATCTCCTTTAATAAAAAAGGGGTGATGTGTGTGTACAAATCCATATTTTTATTTTAAAAAACTGTTTCTTTCAGAAAAGTGTGGTTTTCGATCACCGTATTCATAGGAAAAGTGTATTTTTTATTTGGTTATTCCGTAGGAAAAGTGTATATTTGCACCGTTAAAATCATAAGAAAAGTGTAATTATGCTGTATAGAAAGATAGAAAAATATATCGTAAGTCACTTACAATCAGGGTCTGACAAGATTCTGATTGTAGATGGTGCACGCCAAATCGGAAAGTCGTACATTATCCGAGAAATCGGAAAGAAGCTTTTTCCCAACTATATTGAGGTGAATATGGAAACAGATAAGCTTGGAGACCGGACTTTTGCTGACGCTAAGACGGTGGATGATTTCTATTTGGCTTTGAGTACGGTGGCAGGTGATAGGATGAAGGAAAAGAATAACACTTTGGTATTTATAGATGAGATTCAAGCCTATGATCATTTGCTTACTTTGCTTAAGTTCCTGCGTGAAGATAATAAGTTTACTTATATCGCCAGTGGTTCGTTGCTGGGTGTTACGCTTAAGACAACATCATCTATTCCTTTAGGCAGTATCATTATCCGTCACATGTATCCGTTAGACTTTGAAGAGTTCCTGATAGCCAATGGAATCGGGCAACTGGTGCTTGATGCGATTCGCAAGAAGTTTGCTGCAAGGGAGTCGATGCCGGAAGCTATCCATAACAAACTTCTAGATTTGTTCAAGAAATATCTCCTGGTAGGTGGATTGCCTGATGCTGTCAATGAATTCTTAGCAACCAAGAATATCACAACCATTCGTACCATTCAGAATGAAATCCGTCATCTCTATGGAGTGGATGCGGCACGTTATGAGGAGATGCACAATCGCTTGAAGATTCAGCGCATCTACAGTATGGTTCCTTCTAATTTGGAAAACAAGAAAAAACGTGTGGTGGTGAAGGACATTGAGGACAAGAAGGGAAAGCGAATGAGTGATTATGTAGAGGAATTTGATTATCTGATTTCTTCTGGCATTACCTTGGAAGTGAAGGCCATCAGTAAGCCAAGTTTCCCTCTGATAGAGAATAGTGGTAAGAATCTGCTGAAGCTTTATATGAATGATGTGGGTATTTTGACCGGCATTTTCTTTGGCACCAACATCAAGGCGGTGATGGATGATGTGGCAAGTATTAATCTCGGTTCCGTTTATGAGACGGTGGTAGCACAGGAGTTAAAGGCGCACGGCTTCAATCTTTATTATTACGACAACAAGAAGACGGGGGAAGTAGATTATCTGATAGATGACATGGAGCACCTTTCTGTTCTTCCGTTAGAAATCAAGTCTGGTAAGGATTATCAAGTGCATAGTGCCTTGGATAAGTTCCTGCAAATCAAGGAATATAACATCCAGCAAGCCTTCGTTTTATCCAATGCTCAGCAGGTGAAGGTGAAGGATGGAATAACTTATCTGCCTATCTATTATATAATGTGTATAGAGCCAAAGCAGGCAGAAGATGAAGTGTTGCTTTAGGACGATTGGTAAGATATAGCAAGAAAAGTGTAAAGAATATTTATCATAATCATCCTTATGTGTACATGTATTCCAGACCTTGCTTGTAACGAAGAACTTGTCATGGCTGATGCCAATGATAGCTCCAATCGGTACAAATGGAATGGTGCAGGTATCATATATTTGCTATATATTTCCCAAGTAAATAAATTTCATCCCTTCTTCCAATGCAACCCTTTTTGCCAAATATATGGTTTCTTTTGGCGTAGGAGAAGCATCCTGCATCTTATAAAGAGGGAAGAACCTGCTGAAATGTAGTGGATTCTGGGCAAAGCCATTCGAGACGAGCCAGCGGCACATCTTCCTGATCATCTTCTCACTATCATTGACACCTGGAATCAAGAGATTGGTTATCTCCAGATGAACATCAGACTTCTGCATGGTTAGCAAGGTATCAAGTACTGGTTTTAGATGTCCACCACATTGATGCATATACATCGTATCGGAGAAAGCCTTGATGTCTATGTTAGCGGCATCTATATAAGGAAGGAGTTCCTGCAAGGGCTCTGGATTGATGTAACCTGCCGAGACGAGAATATTCCATAGCCCATACTCATGTGATACCTTCGCTATGTCATGGATATACTCATAATAGGTAAGAGGCTCTGTATAGGTAAATGCGATTCCTGGCAGATGATGCTGCATGGCGATGTCAACAATTTCATGGGGTGATAGCTCATAAAAATTCACATCAGAGGGCAGCGCTTGCGAAATGTCATAGTTCTGACAGTTAAGACACCGAAAGTTACACCCCGTACATGACAAGGACAGGCATCGGGTGCCGGGATGAAACTCATTGAAAGGCTTCTTCTCGACAGGGTCATCTGCCAAGGCACATGGCTTGCCATAAACAATGGAATACAATTTGCCCTTGAAATTCCATCGGCTTCCACATATCCCATGCTTTCCATCCGGGATGACGCAACGATGGGGGCAAAGCTCGCATCTTACCTTCAGGCTCTTGCCTCCATCTTTGCCCTCCTCTATCCTCGTATAATATCTACATTCCTTCATGTTTCCTAACCTTTTGTTTTATCATACGATTTTGAATTCTTTGGGTGTTTAAAATCAGAATATGATTGCCTCGTAGGTATAAAGTTCGGCAGTTCTCCAGCCTTCCCAGCCAATGCCAGCTTTATCTTGCGCACAATGCCCGAGAAATTCCTCCTTAGTCCAAGACACCTCATCGGCAACTTGTGGCAAGAAGGTTCCTGCACGATTGCCCTTACGCATATAAATGCCTTGTTTGCCCAGCTGAAATTTGTCGATGGAATGGATGCGCTTCATCGGGGTAAGCACGGAAATCTCTATGTCGATGTCTGGAAGCTCGGTTATATTGACTGCTGGAAATCTTGGGTCTTCAAAGGCAGCAGCCTTCGCCATTTGGCAGACCGTCTTATAGAGTGGCATATCCTCTCCGAAATGTCCGATGCAACCTCTCAGCCTGCCGTGCTTATGCAGAGATACAAAAGCTCCACATAGGGTCTTTAGTTTTTCCGACAGATGGCTGGGAAATTGATAACTCCTACCCTCCAAGGTCATCCTGATGGCATCGTAAGCTATATCCTTGAGCATCTTTTTGTCTTCGTCACTTAGTGAAAAGTTTGCCTCGTCTTTTTCTCTTGATTCAACCGGCTTTACTTCATCTCTTGTAAAGATAAATGAATGATACCCCACTACCCTATCCTTTCCTCCGTAGGGCGAATCACCCGAATTGCGGTACATGATGTGATGTGGATGGATGTTGGCATCATTTTCTGTCATCATCAGGAGTGTGGCAATAGCCGCTTCTCCACAAGCACTTGTGGCAAGACTGTTGATGTTCAATTCCTGGTTGTGCAAGATGGCTTTTACGAATGCTTCCGCCTTGCCCGTCATGATGGCATCCTTAGTAAGTCCATCCACCCTTTTGGCATCAAGATAAGCTGGATAATGTGAGAAATCACTACTGATGACAAACAGATTTCTTTCGTTCATATATGGCTGGAGGACACGGGCTATCTCTTGAAGTATGCTCAACTTTTGCGTGGCAATGATGATTGGAACGATGGGAACAGCCTTCTTAAAGTGATACTGCAAGAAAGGAAGCTCCACTTCCAGACAATGCTCGCTGTCGTGTGCCTTATTATTATAGGTAAAAGCATCGCTCTGTTCCAACAGAGATTTGCAGAGTGCAGTATCCACCGGGACATTACCAAGTGGCGTTGCATATTCTGTCGCTTCAATATTCACCGAAGCTTTGTCAAGATAAACATGATGACTAGGTCCCAACAAGAAAATGTGTTCATATTGCGCGTCTGGTTGGATGCAGGCAAAAGCAGATGCTGTGGTTACGCCAGAGAAGACATAACCGGCATGTGGGACAATGATAGCTTGCACAGGTTTCAAGGGTGAAGCCTTGCATTGCAGAAAACACTCCTTCAAGTCATGGCGAAGTTCCCGGGTATCGCCTGCATAAAATTGTCCTGCTACGGCAGGTTTACGTATCTTTGCTTCCATCATCATACACATGATTAATAAAACGACTAAAACAATTTTTCTCATATCTAAAAGCGTGAGAAGAATGGCAACTTTCCATCCTTTTGGCAAAGATACAAAATAATATGATAGAATGTACAAATCCAGCTAAAAAAATGCAAAAATGTCAGCAATGATTAAATATTTCTGGGTCCACTTAAAAAATGGCGTATTCTGACTTCATGCAAGAAGCAGCAAAACCAACAAGGCGAGCATGGGTTAGGATAAGGGAAGCTCATATGGAAAGCCTGATTAATGGTATTGATTGGATGGAGAAAAGAGCCAGGGAAATGCCTTTCTCTTCATACGTATTGTGTTCAAAGAGCAAATATGATGAGCTAGGCAATTCACGACATCATTTCTCAATGAGAAAGTAGGCCGGGAAAAGGAACTCGACGAACTGTACCCACCAAAAGTATATTCGGAAGAGGCTTTCAAAAGCTGGGAAGGCAGGTACAAGTCTCTGTTCTCCTCTACGCATTCTGGAGGAAAAATGATCATTTCATACAATCCTTCGTACTTTCAAGAGAAAACATTGTTATCGCACAATCCAGGCATAGTAATTCATTTTTAAGCCATAATAAATTAAAATATTACTATATGGATGAAGAGAAAAAAGACATATTGGATTTCTTCTTTGATGGTGATATAATCATAGCTGGGGCACAAGGATATACGAACATCTGCAAAATTCTGGAAACAGGAAACTATATGTTTACTACAAATGATTGTGAAAGTGATCTGAATGTGTTCTTTATGCATGCTTCACTAAAGTCTTCAACCAGACTGGCTAACACCATCAACATGGTACTTCGTGTACCTTACGGTAAGCGAGACATACAAGAAGAACTGCGTGAACTGATTCAAGCCAAGGAGATATTTGGTATCATTGGAGCCTTGAATGCGCTGATTCTAAACCGTCTGGTAACACGTGTAAATAGCGGACAGGGAAAGAATGTGCCGGTGAGCATCATCGTGGATGAGCTTCCTACACTCTACTTCCACAAGATTGACCGCTTGATAGGTACTGCTCGAAGCAACAAGGTGGCCGTCACCCTGGGTTTCCAGGAACTCCCACAGCTGGAGGCTGACTATGGAAAAGTGGGTAAGGACAAAATCATCACCACCGTGGGTAATGTGATTTCTGAATCTGCAAGAAGCAAGGACACCCTCGATTGGCTTTCCGGCGACATCTTTGGCAAGGTCGTCCAGCTCAAAAAAGGTATCACCATCGACAGAGATCGAACTTCCATCAACCTCAATGAGAACATGGACAGCTTGGTTCCTGCTTCTAAAATCAGTGACATGGCATCAGGATGGATATGCGGTCAGACGGCTCGTAACTTCACCGTCACAAAAACTGGCAAGAATGGGGGCAATGAACATCCAGGAGGCCGAGGAGTTTAAAACCTCCAAATTTTTCTGTAAGACAAATTTTGACATGCAGGAAATCAAGGCAGAGGAAGAAGACTACAAGAACTATCCGCTCCCTGTCTATTATAACTTCAAGTCCACCGATGCCAAGGAACGCATCCTCTACAATAACTTCAATCGCATAGACCAGGAAGTAAAGGATATGATCAAGATAATTCAAACAGAGTTTGGTAAACCAGAAACGCCTAAAGCCAAGCCCCAATAATAAGAGAAAATCCAAGAAACCGTTTGAGCGGTTTCTTGGATTTTCCTTTCATAACTATTCAAGCCTAAAGATAACAGGAACAGTATACTTAACTCTTACTGCAGAACTATTCTGTTTGCCTGGTTTCCATTTGGACATAGACTTGACTACTCTCATGGCTTCTTTATCCAAAGCGGGGTCTACACTTCTCGAAACCTTCACATTACAGATAGAGCCATCGCGTTCTACTACAAAACCTACAATCACCCTTCCTTGAATCATGGATTCTCTGGCCGTTGCGGGATAAACGAGATTACTGGCAATATATGCCATCAAAGCCCCTTGACCACCAGGGAAACTTGGCATTTCCTCCACCACATCATAGCATTTGGATTCATAAGGAGAACGCTCTCCCATATCAGACTCATAACCGCTGGTCAGTTCATCAAGATGAAAAACATATCCCTTGAGATAAGTATTGGACACACCAAGTTCATCAAAGGCTATATTTATATCAGAAGATTCAGTATAGGCCAAAGGCAAATCACAGGAAAACACAATAGAACGATCTTCAATAAACAGGGACTTCGGATATAGTCTGTCGCCGATAAAGACCCATTTTTTACCATAGGTAACACGCACGGAAGGAAAATCTTCCTTAAAACTTTGAGCTATATCAATCGGAACATGAATCTCTCCACTTACCATCTTCCCATTCACCGTAAAATGCACTCTAAAAGTCTCTTCCTCAGAATCATAAGTGGAAATGGATCGATTGGAGCCCATTGAAATTTGACCATGCTTACTAATTTGTTTAGAGATAGCCTCTTGACAGATTCTATCAAAAACTTCCTTGGATTGTGTCCTAAGTCTTCCATCCACTGCAGCCAGCTTCTCAAACTCACCTTTTTGACACCACTTGGCAAAACGTGTCTTTACATCTTCCATAATAGACAGCTTATCAGAGAGCCTGCCTATAGAAGGTAAAACTGTGCTTTTGGACACAGCACACTTACTCCTTAAATTCTGCTGGGCCATACATGGAATTGCAGACATCCATAAGACAGCTACCCAAATCTCTATTCGTATAAATGCTTTCATATATTTCATATCTCACGTACTTTCTTTAAGGTATCCATCTTCTTATGATAGAAACAATGGAACCTTGCTTGATTAATACCTTAGTATTCAATGGACTAAAATATCTCTTGTATTCTTTAACCTTCTTCAAATAAGTCTCTTGTGCAACTTTGATGGTATCATAGGGATCATCAGGATTCACACCACAATCTATTAATAGAAAATCCTTTCTCAAAGGAAGTGTCACCTTCCTGAGTTTAGTATAGGTGGAATGGTCATCTAGCTGAGTTCCTCTATAGGTTCCACCCTTGTTGGACATCAAATCAGCTCCTCCTTCCTCTATACCACCATTGACAGTGACAAAACCGTCTTTGACGTTAACAGTCCTTACAACTATCGGCTGACCTAAATAAACCAAGGTATCTCCGGCTTTGAGCTTACTTATCAAGGCTGCATCATATAAATCTTCAGTATATACTTCCATTGATAACAATCCTTCTTTCCAGGAAAAATCCTTGGTAGAGAAAGAGGCTGCTACCGTGACATTCTTCAGCTTCTCTATTGGATAAGCAGAAGGTAAAGGTTTTACAACTTGATAACTTGAGGCCAACGGCTTCTCCACCTGATTGGTTAGTTTCTGAGAACAACCAGTTAGGGCTAATACAAGAGCACCACAGAAAATAAACTTGTTCATACCAAACTCTTCCATATCTCAAAACGATGAAAACAGGTGCAAGACTGCCGGAATCAAACCGACCAAGGGGTAGCCCAACTTGAAGTTATCGCGTCTCCGTTCCACAGTTGGATAAGCCTTGCACCTTAAAATATCTTATCTTACTTTTTACGCTTTAAAAGCTCATGCCTCCAATGGTCATAAGCGTACCTGCATAAAAATTATGTAATATATCATCCAATGACTTAATACTACTTCTCAATCTATATTTCTTTTTCTGCCTAGAATCTTGTTGAATATAACCAACAACTTGCTTAAGCATTTCTGAAGCAGAATGTATCGTTTCTTCCATATTCAAAAATTAAAGTCCTACGATCTAAATCTAACCAAATAATGCCTTTATGATGTCACCTAATCCAAAAGTAGTTCTTCTATATACCCGGTTATAGATAGACTTCTTGGGATTAGTAAGCAGTCCTATACCTCGCTTTCCATACCCAGGGATGATGGCACGCTTGATAGCACGCTTTGCTCTGCCAGTACTTCTGGCAGATATGCTTCTTTTAAAAGAAGGTGTTCTAAATCCAAATTTCATGAAGATGTCTCCTTTTACATTATTTTCCTCTTGACCTTGAACTACTCCTACCACATGTATAACTGGAGTTTTTGGCAAGAAATCTCCCATTTTCAGTACCCTTACGAGTCATCTGATCATACTTGCTACGAACCTTTTCCGTGAGTGTCAGAATCTCTACACAAGAACTACAGCCAGGAATGTAAGAAATATCAAGTACTTTATATCATTCACCTTATTATATAAGATATGCAACAAACTCAGGGGTTGAAGACAAAGCCACAACCCAAGCACTCTATAGTCCCATCATCATACACGAGAAGATTGGGAGTGCCACATTCAGGACAAATCTCACTGTTCATAAGCCAATTGTTATTAAGTTAGCGGACAACAATATCCGCTTTCAGCCGGTAAAGGTACAAAAAATATAGATACGTTGACCCAAAATCCTCAAATATCGACTATAAAAGTGCAATTTTCAGAACTTCCTATCTGCAACAGCAACAAAATAGCCACCAGAAGTATCTGATAATCTACAGATTTGAGATCTAATCTTGTTTTTTCCTAAGCTATAAACCTACTCCTTACAATGCTTACGAGAGTAATACGAGAGGAAACCTGAAACTTGAATCCTACCTAATCACGAGCTGCAATGATAATCTTATCACCAGTTGCTGGATTGACACCCGTGATTTTCTGTAAATTAACATACTGGAAAAGAATCTGTTGGGTGGCCTATTAAGAGGAGTTAATGACAATAATGATACCAATTGGATGGATCTAAACTTAAAGGCAAAATGAATGTTCTGGTAATAGGTTCATGCATCAGAGTGTGTTGTACAACATCAATGTTTTTTAATTTTTTACCAACTTTACTAAAAATAATTGGTCTTATTTTTTGCGATACTAATAATAAATAGTAATTTTGGCACGTTAAATTGTATTTTAAGTGCAATAACGGCATATAGCCCTACGCCGAAGTTGCTTGAAAAAGTGGCGGTTGGTAGAAGGCAAACATAAGGAGAGCGTTATTGGCGTTTGGTTTTTTGCATCTGGTTATTAAAAAGAACAGACTCCATGTTAATACCTTACAACAATGGGCTTCACGTTTTCTGAAGTGTACATGTTCAATGTCAATCTATAAACTAAACCGTCTGAACTGAAGCCATAGGACATATTAAATGAAACAAATACTATGATTTCAAAGAGAAACAAAAATTCGAAAATGACAAATGGCACCCGTTTTTTCCGTAATGCTATTGTCCTGTTGGGAACATTTTCTATGTCGCTGATGCCCGTTTATTCATGTACCTCAGAAAATGCGGGTCGTGTAGTATCGCAACAGTCCAAGAAAACCGTTGCTAAGAAGAAACTGCCACAGCGCGCTGCGGTGAAGAAGAAGGTTACAATCAATCCCAAGAATGTCATGATGGTGAGCGGAAAGAAAGTTTATTTCACTTTCAAGAAGAATGGTGTCTACTATAATTACCTTGATGCGAATAACAACATTGTCAAGACAAAACGTTGGGATTGGGACTGTACCGACAGTGAAGTCCTGGAAATCAGATGTTATAATGGTTACGTCTATGCCATCCTGAATACAGATTTGGAGTCGCCAAGAGTTATGAGCCTTGCTCTGATACAGCTGATTCCGGACCGCAACTACGCAGAACAGGTGGCAGAAGGCAACGATATGGAGTTCGACGATGTCAAGCATGTGGTACATATAAAGACCATAACGGGTCTTGCAGGAGAAATCGAGGCAGAAGGTTTCACCTTTGACGAAACCACATATAAGATGTAGTCAGCTATGGGGCTTTCAGGCAATGTAAGGTTGATGATTTACCCGAATCTAACTTTGTAGTATAGATTCGGGTAAATCATCGCTATATTTTGTTTGTTCTTCTTTCTCTGCCATCAGTTTGTCTTTATGTCGAACGAAAACCTTGATGCGTAACTTCTCGTAGTCACTCTCAGGATATATGCAAATATCGCGACGTTTAGGCATCATAAACAACGGTTTAATCTACAAAATAAACATACCCTTAAAAAAACTATCTAAAAAAGATGTAAATCTAGAAAAAATGCCTACATTTGCAAGGCAAAAGTATAAGATATTCACATTTTTACAATGTCATGTCATTAAGTTCAATGATAATACGCATACGGCTATGGAAATAAATTACACCCTAAGAAGAATAGAGGAATCAGATATTCCCTTTCTTTATGAACTCTTCTATGATTCAGAAGTAACAAAGCTCATGAACCATTCTTTTCAAACAGAAAATGAAGCCCGTGAGTATTTTGTTTTCATCTCTGGAGTCAATGAAGAAGGCAGCGAACCAGGCAAGGTCTATTTAATTCTTGACGGACAGAGTGCACCCATAGGAATCGTGGGATTCGATTATATACTGGGACCAACTGCTTACCTTGTCTATGCACTCTTGCCAAAATATTGGGGACGTGGAATCATGCATAGAGCACTTCAGGAGTTCCTGCAGAAACATGGCAAACCCTACAGAAACATCATTGCAAGAGTAAAAGACTGCAACGTACCTGCACTAAAAGTGATTCAGAAATTGCCTTTTAAGATTCAGATAGAGCTTCTCAAAAGCAGCAACTATTGAGTAAAAACCCGTTTTTCTGATATAGTTAATAGTAGTTAAAAGGATACTCTCCTCTGATATAACTCCCATCTTTTATCTCCTCTTTTGTTTTTAGATGACAATATAAAAAGAATAACATGATGGAACAGAATTATAACTTTCAGATACAGCAGGCCTCTGAGCATATTTTCGAGGTGATGAAACCTAGAACATCACCAGAAGAACTCCTCTTGATAAAAAAATCCTTTCAGGTAGCAAACGAAGGCCATAGCAAACAGTTCCGCAAGAGCGGTGAACCCTATATCCTGCATCCTCTTGCCGTGGCCCGCATCGTGGCGGAAGACATGCAATTAGGTGCCAACGCCGTTATTGCAGCCCTCTTGCATGATCTGGTGGAGGACACCGAGTATAAGATGGACTTCGTGGAAAAGGTGTTTGGCAGTGATGTTGCCTACCTTGTAAGAGTAGTCACCAAGCAGAAGAAGGAGCACTATGAGATTACCAAGCAGGTGGACAACTTCAAGCAGATGCTCGACTCCGTTCAGTATGACATACGTGCCATCCTCATCAAACTGGCCGACCGCCTGCATAACATGCGCACACTCGCCGCACAGAGTCCTGACAAACAGATGAAGATTGCCGGCGAGACTGACTGCATGTACGCTCCTCTGGCCAACCGCCTGGGCTTCTATTGGATTAAGACGGAACTCGAAAACCTCAGTTTCCAGTTCCGTTGCCCACAGGAATATGCCCACATGGAACGTATGATAGAGGAAGAGAAAATGAGCAACGCTCATACGCTAGACCCTTTCGTGAACCATATCAAGATGATCTTGGCTAACCACCAGGTGCCGGCCAAGGTAGAGGTGAAGTATCGCATGCCGTATAGCATCTGGCGCAAGATGCAGAAGGAGAACAAGGATTTCCAGCACGTCAATAATCACCACTACGTGAAAATCATCTTCCCCGATGGACTGGAGCGCACGGAAAAGAACACCTGCCTCTACCTCTACTCCATCCTGACAGATAAGTTCAAGGAGAAACCGGGCAGCATCACTAACTATGTGGACAATCCAAAATCGAACGGCTATGAGTCGTTCCATGTCAAGCTGCTGTCAGACCACGGCAAATGGGAGGAGGTGCATATCTGCAGCGAGAGGATGGTGAAGAACTCCATGCTGGGCTGTGTGTCCGACCGCAAGGACGACACCATCAAGAGCTGGCTCAAGCAGTTTAAGGAAGTGCTGCAGGACATCGCCTTCCATGGATTGGAAGACGGATACATCGAGAACGTGGTTAGCTCCTTCTATAACGACGACATCATGGTGTTCACCCCGAAAGGACATCCCGTCAGATTACCGAAGGGATCCACTGCCCTGGATTTTGCCTTCGAGGTTCATACCAAGGTGGGTATGCACGCCAAGTATGCCCATATCAACGGCAAGCTCTGCTCCATCAAGACCGTCCTTCGCCGTGGTGACAGCATAGAGATAGGTACCGACGAGAACGTATGTCCCGAGCAAGACTGGCCAAACCATGTCATCACTTATAAGGCCAAGAGGCACATCAACTCCTTCCTGAACAAGAAAACTGTCTCCTCCTACCACCGCTGTGAACATTGCAAGCCTATCCCTGGCGAGGAAGTTATCGGATTCAAGGAGGCAGACGGCAGCATCAGTATTCATAAGCGTAACTGCACCGATGCCATTAGAATGGCATCGCAGTTTGGAGACAGCATCGTATCCGTGGAGTTCAAGGAAGAGGTAAACATTCTCTACCCTATAGCCATCCATGTGAAAGCCATCGACCGCTATCATCTTCTGAGCGACATCATCGACTGCATCACCAACGAGCTTGGGCTCTCGATAGAGAGCCTGCATACGGTGACCATGGACTTCATTGTGGACTGCACCATCAAGTTTGGCATCCATTCCTACGGTGAATTGCAAATGATCACTTCCCATCTCTACCATATCAAGGGCGTGGAGGAAGTGTATAATGAAGAACTCGAATAACAAAATTCCAAGTAATTGAGCAAGTTAAAGATAGTCACTCTCATCTGCCTGTTGGTTTCCTTGGGCTTCAGTAGCTGACGCCTTTTAAGATGGGCATGATGGGTGACTTACCTGGAGAATCCGACCAGCAAGTCATGAAGGGAGAATACAGCAAAACCATTGTAAAAATGGTTTAAACGGGACTAAAAATAGTTTAAACCAAAAAATAAATGGCTTAAGATTTGACTATTTCGTTTTTTCCCCTTACTTTTGTCCCCAAATTACAAACACAATCTATGTAAGGAAATGGAGAGAGGTCCACTTTACAAGTAGTCAAACCCTAAAAGAAAGAATAAAATGACGAGTAAAAAAATCCCTCACTATAATTTGCTTTTTTGCTGGATGACGCTGTTGCTCATCAGCGCTTGCTCTCATCATGCACCCTCAAATATAGATGCATCCACATCTTCCATGTGGGGCAATGACCCAAAGGGTGCAGAAGTTATCTATAGGCAAGACCTTGTCAAGCCAAACGATCAAGCGTTTGAGACAACCCATCAAAAATATGAAGATGGCAGTGAGTACGTGACCATTGTCCACAACCAGTTCGCCAACACGGCCTACCATGCCCTATATTCTCCTCATGGCAATCTAAGACTCATCGCCGCAGGATGCAGTGAGATGGCGGATGTCTATGGCTACCTGATTGACTATACGCCCAATGGGAAGGTAGAGAAAATCTCTCTTCTAAATCCCCTTGGCGATATGGTGGAGAATGGCTTTTCTAAGCTCACTCCTTCTTCGGCAAAAAACTTGTTTAAACAATGGATGGATAATCCCCAAAGCAAGGAATATAGCTATGAAGTAAAAAGAGACTCTACAGGAGCCATTACCTCCATAGGTAACGTCATCACAAGATCCAACTATAAGCCCAAGCTCTACATCCGGGAATGGGGACCATTTTGGACAAGTGACCTCCATGGAGGTTCACTGGGTTTCTTCGTATTGCAGGAATATCAAGGAGACAAAAGCGGAAGCTATGTCAACTATCTCTATCAGGACAACCACCTCCTTGCAGAACTTGCCTATTGGAAAGGCACCTTCATCAAGGCAAGAACCTACAACCGATACGGCTCTCTGGTAGCAAAGTATGAAGACAGAAGCATCAACATAGAGGAACAAACCTTTTGGGACTTCACGGAAGAACCCAAATGGTATGTTAACTAAAAAAAGAGCCTATGAAACGACCAAGCAAGGAAGAATATGAGTCCATGACAGATGTGCAAAGAAACCGGTGGTTCCTGCAGTTTCAGCAGATGCACCAAACCATGTGGGGATTCAATCCTCATGGGGCAGAATACTTCAATTCAGAAATGCTGCTGGAAACCGTTACACAGGCTGCTGATTTCTTTGGTCTCCCCATGCCCAAGGTGACAGAGGTGGAGGATACTGTGGCCAGGATCAAAACCAACGAGGAAGCCAAGAATACGGAACTTTTCTATAATCTCAAGGTCATGCAGGACAATGGAGTAAACAATCTCGATGCCCTCAGGCTCTGCCTCGTGCATGAGATGTGCCATCAGGCGCTCAGAGACACACGGTTTTGGATATTTCCCAATGAACTGTGGATACAGGAACTCGCCTGCGACCTAGTTGTCGGTGCCTATGCCGAAAAATACTTCATTGCCACAAACAAGTATAAGTGGGTGGTAGGCATGAAAAATGCCACTCCCACCCATCCTGATGGACAAATGAGGAAGAATGCCGTGGATTATGGCAGAGAGAACCTGTCCAAAGTCATTGACAAGGATGACAGCCCCTTACTAGACAGAATCCTTCACCTTGTTCCATCGTTTGTGTATGAACACATGCTGGAACTGGCTAAGAGCTGGAAGGCCATTGAGGAAATGGACTGGGAAAAGACCTTCTTCAATCCCCCACCTCCAGCCTCCATCGACATTGATCGATTGCCAGAGAGCAATCTCATCAGGCAGGCTGTACTAAAATATAGAGCACAACTTAAAGAAAAGGAGAATCATCATGAAGTTCATCAACAATAATCCAAGCGTTGAAGCTGCCATCGGAAAAATATGCAGCACCACTAAACCCATATCGTTCCAGGTAGAGAACTGCCTTTACCTCCTACCGTCCATCAAAGAGGAGATAGTAAATCAGGTGAAGAAGACCATCAGTAACCAGATGCAAATAGCCAGGATGACAGGAGATTTACTTGGAAGCTATACATGCACCTATCTGCAAAAACAAATCCACATAGAAGACAAAGGTATCCAAGAAGCCATTGAAAAGGAAGGCTGTAACGCCATCCTTCCCCTAAACTTCCCTGGCAGTGACACGGGGAAGTATCTCCTTGTGAAACTGGAAGAGAAGGACATCCAGCAACAGGTGCGTGATATCATCTATTCGTCAGAGCGATATATCAGACAGGCTGCCCAAAAGACACTGCACCAGCAACTTCTAGAGAATCCTGAGGAGTTCAAGAAATGGCTGGAGCCACTCTTCTCCACCACCTCCTTCATCAAGAATTTCTTCGCTAGCGCCGTCACCTCGCTCCTCGTCCCTATATTTGGAATGGTACCAGTGAGGGGAGCCTTCGGTGGGGGTTGGGGACTCAAGAATGATGTGTTGGACTTCCACCAAAAGGCGAAGATGCTCAAACGAATCACTGAAAACGTGAAAAAGGTGCGCAGAAATGGAGACAAGGAGGCAGATGCGGAACTTACCGTCCTCATCAACAGCATCCCTGCGGAGTATATCATCGAGATGCTGAAAAACCTCACACCTTCCCAACTCTCCAAGGTAACTCCTTATCTGGACTCTGAGGTATATGCCGAGAACTCGCGCCTAAGAATGGAGATTTGTGACCCACATAAGATGGAAGGATATAAGATGCCCACCGACAAGAGGATCAAGAATACAGGTACCTATAAGCTCTTCCTTTTCAAGGACGGACACTTCAAGGCTGTGGATTTCACTAAAAAGTCTTCCTTCATCGTCTATCTTATCTACCTGATTGACAGATATAAGAAGGAGGACGAGATTGATCCCATTGACCTGTTGGAGAAGAAATGGGAAAAGGAATACTTCAGACTCTTTAACTTGATATATCCTGGACAAACAGATGCGGCTAAGAGCACTTATTATACCCTCACCTCGGAATATAAGGATATGAACAGCAAGGAAAAAAAGAAGAAACGTCTGGGTGACTGCTATGCTGATATCAGGAAATGCGTAGGCATGGCTTGCGATGAACTGGGAGAAATCATCAGTCCTCATATCATTGCAGATACGGGGGACCACATCGCTACCAAACCACACAATATCCGCATCCCCTTTAAGCTCCTATAGCAGATAGAAAACCAAGTTAAAATATGTAAATAGAAAGAATCTGAAAATATATAAATATCTGAATATCAAAGAAATAGAAAGAAAATAAAAAGAAATATTTTGCGGATTCCGCAAAGATTCATATTTCGCCGAAAAGTGACGAACTTTGTACCCAAATTTACGAAGTTTGGCACTTCTTTGTTTAACATTAAAACGACGGAATATGAAGCAGAAAAATGTAACAAAAGCAACAGAAAACCTGTTTGCCACAGCATCAAGGACTTTCCTCACGCTCAGCATCGAGCAAGTTTTACCATTCGTGGAGACCTTCTTTTCCATCATCATGGAGGATATCATGAAGCAGAAAAAGAATATATACTGTGCAAAAGATGTGTTGCTGGAAGAAGTAAAGATGCATGTAAAGGAGGTTGTAACTCCCCAGAAATTCAGCTGCGACTATACCCTGCTGTCAACGTGTAAGATTCTCCTCAAGGACTATCTTTGGCAAAAGGTGAACGAGGCTGAGGGGGAATATATCAAAAATAAGCTCACCAGCAACGATACCAGATTCGCAAAGGATTTTTTTTACGGCACAAATCCTCAAAAGGCTAACATCTCCCGACTCCGCTCACGCTTAAAGAATGAGTTCTACACCTCCTATGGACTTGCCATCTCCGATAAGGAGATAAGCACCATCATCTATAGTAGCATCTGGGAAGAAGGGACTTGGAAAGGCTTGAAGACTTTCCAAAATACTGGGAGCATCTTCTCCTGGATTGAGACCAAGGGCCGACATGAACTCACTTCAGAGCTAAGAGAGCAGCAGCGAATACCTTGGGAAAGAAAACGCACTGCCGGTAATACACGCCTTTCCAAGCGAAAGCTCACGGAAGAAATGGCCAACCTCATTCTGCAAGAAGAAACGCTCCCTTCTGATATCTCCCAAATCATTAGGGATTTGTACGTCAACAAGAAAAGTCCCCAGGAAATCATGAGCCAGTGGGCTTGGAATCAGGAGGAATATGATAAGAAGGTAAAGAATGCAACAACCACCTTAAAGGAAACACTCCTACAATCGCCCAGGGACTATCATGATATTCTGAAAGACAAAACCGCCAGCAATAGCCAAATATCCTTGGACGAAGCCATGCAAAACGGCTGTCAGGCCAGCTTCAAGGAAAACCAATGCGCTCTTGTGGATATTTTCGGAGTGAGCCTCACGGACGAGGAAATCCAGAGCAAGGCCATGGAAACAATCCACCACATAGCATCCACCGTAGAATGCACAGAACGTGACCGCTATGTATGGGAAAGCCGTTACTTCGAAGACAAGTCTCCTATAGCTTTGTCAAAGGAACTGAATATGAGACGCTCGAACGTGGACAACATCTATCTTAGAATGAACAAGAAATTCCAAGAAGCGGCCAAGGAATGGTACGAGCATAGAAATCAAGAGAAAATACATGTCACAAAGTCTAACAAGAAAAAGAAATCAGCTTATGCCACTGAAACTCAATACAGTCATCAAAGAATATGAGGCTCGGGAGTTCCTCCATACCCATAGAGGAGCCTACCGCGAGGAATATGCTCAGCATCGCCATCAGAGTATTGAAGAGTTTGTGAGTGAAGCCATGAAGAACTGTCCTTTCAAGATGCCAGTCACATACGAATGCTTCGGAAAAGGCAAGCGCTCCTAAAAAAGAAGAGAAATGCTGATATAAAATCTTAAAACGTTCCTCTTATAAGATATAAACAAAACTGTCATGAACGAAATCGCAACAAAAATAAGGGATTATCTTCTTCAGGAGAACTATAATCTCATTGAAAGCAACGATGAAAACAGCATCATCCGCTATCAAGACCAAGTAATAAGCATCTCATCTGAGAATACAACCACAGGTTTTTGCAATATATGTCTTCCCATCATCACGAGTTCACCATCCATGGGGAATACAAAACTGCTGAAACTCTGCAATGCCATCACCTCCAGAGAGAAAGTGGTGAAGGCCTTCCTCATGGAAGACTGCATCCTGCTCGCCTATGAGTTTAACTGGAAGGAAATGGAGGAACTCCACTATCACTTGAAAATAGGGATAGAACAAGTAGCTGCCAGTAAAAAAAGCATCGAGGATGCTGTGAGATTATACCCGAGTAAACCATATGTCAAACCATAAAAATAAGAATTATGTTAGAATGTAATAACAATTTCGACCCATTTGTGGCTAACGCCAGTGCTGCGCTCTACGGTGTGGAGAACCAAAACGCCGTAGAGGAGAATTTCCATGAGCTCTATCTCAAACTCGTGGAGCATTTTAGAAACCCCAAATTCATCGCCAAGCTTCATGCCCTCAAGCCACGTGGGCAAGTTACCGTGGCCATCGGGCTTCCCATGAAAAATGAGGCTGTCCGCTTCGCCAACAAGCTCTGGTTCCAGGTACAGAAATCATCCTCCCTCTATTGGGAAGTATATTATGTCAATATAGGAGTGAACTTCAGAAATAGTTTCTACTCACCATTCACCTTTAAGAAGATGATGTTACGTAGAGCCACCGTTGGCACCATTGAGAAGATTCAAGATAGAATCTCTGCTTCAGACTTCGAATCAAAGATGTGTGAGAAACTGGGGAAATATGTCTATGAGTGCTTTTCTTCGGAGACCGTCAACATCATGAAAAGAAATGCCTCGGAAACAGAAGAAGCAGAAAAATAGAAAAAACGATAGCTCATTTTCACGAATTAACACAAATCATGTGAGAGTTCGTTATTTTTATGCTATCTTTGTAGCTGAAAGAACAACGTCTTTAAAATTAGGACATAGATTAATCAAGGATGCCAAGCATCCATTAACTGTCAAACATAAAAACAAGCATCATGAGCACGATCATAGAACAAATAAACAAAATGAAAGAGCAACTGGGCATCTCTGCTTCAAAAGAAGAGGTGCTCGCCTACTTTACACAACCATCATATGAGGAAGCAAAGATGGCATGGAAAGAACTTTTGGGAGAATGGAACCAAGAGAAAGTACCAGAAGAAGCCAAAAAGGGAATAATCCCATGGCCAGACGTTCTAGGGAGCCTATATAAGCACCCAGAGAAAATAAAAACCTCTGAGGAATGTTGCAGCCTGTGCCACCACAAATTGCTCATACATGACTTTAGATCTCCCGTTTGGACTTGGGCATCGCTATGTGGTAGGGGCGGAATGCTCTCTTTCTGTCCTAATTGCCTCCACCAGGAGAGTTTCTCTCTGGATATCATGAACTAAGGGGATAAAAGGAACCGAGATTAATAGATGAAGTCATAAACTCCAAAAGTTGCGCCCGTCACAAACCAGGGCTTAAAGATTATGAACGTCAAGGAAGAAAAATTCGAAGGGCAGCTCTCTATGGAGCTTACCAACATGATCCTCACTCCAAACCAGCTCGTTGGATTGGATGAAATGGATATCAAGCAAGTGGTGAACAGAAGAAAGGGTAAAGCCTTTATCTTCAAACAAGAGGAGGAGGATGGCCCTACCTTCATGAAAAACAGCTTCAAGGTCCTCAAAGAAAAAGAAGAGGTGAAAGGCAGCAAATACATCCTCATCAGCATCCAAACCACAGGCAGCACACTAAACATGGAGGACATGAACCATATAAACGACTTCATGGACAGCCTAGAAGATGATTTTGAGCTGAAATGGGGCATTGCCCAACTGGAAGAGAAAGCCAAAATGTGCATCATCCTTTTGGCATCGAAGTAAAGAATCTCAGAAGATAGAGATATGCTAATGAAGTATGGCACGCTCACCCAAAAGGGAGCTAGACGCAATAATGAGGATTACATCCAGACAATTTCCCATCCCGAAGAAAACTCCTGGATGGGAATTGTATGTGACGGTATGGGAGGACATTCCAAGGGAGAGTTGGCAAGTCAGACGGTGGCAGAGACTATCACTCGCTACTGGGAGAAGCATTTGAACTACAAGGATGACCAAACCAAAGTGAAGAAAGCTTGCCAGGCAGCCTATAGATGTTTCAGCCAAAGGGCAGAAAACATCGGGAACATGGAAATGGGAACTACTATGGTCATGGCTAGCATACAAAACGCACATCTGACCATCGCCCATGTGGGAGACAGCAGATGCTACCATTTCAGAAAAAAAGAAGACTGCATTTTCCAAACCCAAGATCATGTCAAAGATAGCTTTGGATGGGAGATTGTAGCCAGATGCTTTTTTACAGGTCGCCCGGACGTGGCAATTCCCGAGATCCACCAGGCAATCCTCCAAAGAGGTGACAAAATCCTTCTCTGCTCCGATGGACTCTATAAAAGCATGCCCCCAGACATGCTGAAAGAAAGAGTAATGGATGAAAAGTCACCTGCAGAAATACTCGATGAATTCGACTCTCTCTGTGCAAAGAACGGCGATGACAACTATTCGGGAATCCTCCTAGAGATATTGGATATTTAAAATATTACACCCATGAGAAGAACTTATACATTATTATATATGACTCCCCTATTGGTAGCCATGAACTTTGCTTCTTGTCAAAACAGACAGACAGGCAGCATTCAAGCAAAAGAAGAAAAGGACTCCTCTTTTGTTTCAGACTCTGTGCAATGTGAGAAGCCTATCAAAAGTGAGTCTGAAACAGAAGAGCATAAACATTTCCAAAAACTCATGAATAGCGTCATCAAAGGTGATGCTGCAGCCTTTGCCCATATGACCTCCTATCCTATCATGCGCACCTATCCCATGAAATGGATTGAAGATTCTATTGACATGATGAAATTCTTTCCCATCATGGCGGACGACTCCTTGAAAAGCATCCTCAAGAAAACCACTCCAGAGATGTGGCAACAAATGGGATGGCGCGGATACACTTTCAGAAACGGAGAGTACTTCTGGGACGAAGGCAATGCCCTGTCAGGCATCAACTATGTCTCAAGGAAAGAGGAATCCCTCAGGAAGCAGCTCATCCATAGAGACCTGGCAACCTTGCATCCATCCCTGAAAACCAAACAATTGGTTCCTTTCGCCTGTTTCTTCGACAAGAACAACCATGCCATCTATAGGGTGGATTTACTCGATGCCGAGGATATGTATGACGAGAATGCCAAGTATCGCATGGCAGTGTACCTAAGAAACAGCGACCTAAGGGGTAAACCCGATTATGTGCTCGATATGGATTTTAGCCTGGAAGGAAGCGCAGGCGTGAGAGTGTATGAGGCATCTGACCAAAAAGGAAACAAGATAAGCTTCTATGTGAACTTCTACGAGCAAACCAATGATTTCGAGGCAGAGGTAAAACTTGGCAGCAAGGAAAGAAAACATCATATCGACAGAACCTATTGGCTCGACTATTTCGATACTCATCAAACAAAAAAAGAAAGTGAGGCTACAATGATCGTAATACACCCAAAAGACAGAACCACAAAAATGCTGGAATTGCTCTACAAGGATTCTCCACATACCCTGGTGGACACAACCTTGAGCAAGAATCAGCTGAGATCATTACTTTACAATGAGCCATCCGCAGAACGCTTCATGCTTCTGGGACATGGAGGTTCTGAAGGACTATTTACTAGAACTGATGACACCCCAAACAGCTTCTCGAAGCTGATAGACCATAGTTTTGCACCCATTCTCAGAAAACATCAAGGGAGAATATTTGCAGTATTCTGCCACGCTAAGTTGTTCGCTGAGAAAGAATTTCTCCATGGACTCTTCTCCGGGATGATCATCTCGGAGAAGAGTGAGGCTCAATACTATGACATCCCCACCACAGAGGAAGAACTTGCCCAAGAGAATGTAAAGCTGGCGAAACGCCTGCGAACACTGCTGGACGAAAATATCCCATGGTGTCTGATTCCAGAAAGAATCCTCCAAATGGATGATGCCCATACCCCTCTCACGGAATTCAACTATCACAACTTTTTCTATATGTAAAAGTCCTTACGATCCCTTCAACTACCCATTGAGGGACAGAAATGTAGTTTTTTTTTAATTATCAAAATTAGAAATAACCCAATAGCAGCAACCCTCAATCCCTCATTCTGTAAAGAGCAAGCAGCCCACAAGTAGTAAAAGCAGTAAAGCAGTCACTACAGCAGCCTTGCTGAAGGATGGGAACGCAGGGACACGAAAGGGGGCTTGCAGGAGAGAACGTATTGCAGAAAGGACTCTGTACGTTACTCTGAAGACGCTCTAATATGGCTGCTTACATTTAACTATATTTTTTTATCATTTCTATCTGAATTATGCAATAGGCTTCAACTGCTTATGAAGCCGCTTTCATTTTTCGTAAGCGTCCAAAAATGTCACAACGCCCCTATGAGGGTGTGTCATAAGTCTGTGACGCACCCCTTTTAATTTTTTGCCTTTTCACAGATACGAAATCTTTAAAAAATATTTTTATTTACAACAAAGCCCAAACTTTCACAAGCTCGGGCTTTGCCTTTCCGCAAAAGTTTTGTATTTTTGCAGAAAACTTCTTTAAGTATGGCAAATTTACATAAAATTTCCGAATTATAAGTCAGTATGAATAAAAAAGCACAAT
>OCLF01000082.1_pt1 | contig 28880 bp, 24 predicted proteins | sample 1502881 | NCBI WGS metagenome assembly OCLF01 (sample SAMN03418267, study PRJEB22391) | human gut metagenome | biome: human-gut; feature: organic feature; material: feces | host: Homo sapiens | place: Tanzania | collected 2013-01
AAATTATTGAGGTACCCAAATGTTAGGCTGGACGACTAAGTAATACTACATTCTGACTTCATACGCTTCAATAATCCTTATACACGAAGCTACATATCATGGCATTAGAGATTGATTGGTAAGCTATTGAATACAAAAAACAGTTGTGCAGATGAGAAGCTACCCAAGTTTGTTTGTGGGGGCAACCTTCATCTGCACATCTGCACATCTGCACATAGTTTATTCGCGTATAAAAGCGTGCAGTTGTGTGTTTTTTAAAAGAGGGAGAGAACTGAAACCTTTTTCACTGTTGTGCGTGAGAAATGTGTGAATGTAAGCAGTGTGGCAATGTCTGCGGGTGATTGTTTTATTGGGCTGTTTTACTTAAAGGGAGGGAGAGGTGCAGACCTGCCTGTTGGCTTGTGATTGTTTTGTGTGTCACACACACAGTGGTTTGAGGAAAAGTGATTGTTGTTTTACTTAAAGGGGGCACCGTCCGGGGCGTCTTGGGGTGGACGGCAAAGGAGAATGGATTGTTTTATGTGTATGTTTTGTCAGCTAAATTGATTGTTTCTTGTTTTTTACACCTTCACGCTTAACCCTTCAGCAACTCCTTTAAGAAGTCGTCCGTCATGTTACCTGTGAGGTTTATGAGGCGAAAGTGGTGGTCGTGCTTCATAAAAAGCACCATCTCCACAATGAACTTTCCGCGTCGGCGCACATACAAGCGTTTGCTTTGCCGTTGTGCATAAGGCTTGTAACGTTGATCGTTGCGGTTAGCCAAATGCACTGCCTTGTTGTAGAGCCAATCGGTGTCGTGCTGCTCTGCGTTATGAGCCATTTGTATGGACTTGAGTTGCGAAAGCACTTGCCGCATGTGGTTGTTATCTTCCACATCGGGCAACTGCATCATGCGTTCGAGCATTAAGGGCGACACCGTGGTGCATTGCAGCGTACTTTCGTGTGCATAAAGCGACATAAAACGCGAGGCAAAGTCTTGCTCTTGCTGCGCTTGGGCTGCTATTGCCACAAACATCGCTAACCAACTTATAAAAATATGCTTGATGGTTTGCATAATTTTTTTTGTATAGAGATGAGGTGACAATTAGGTTATCGTTCGGTGGGCGAAGGCACTGCATGATGCTTTGCCGAATCGTTCACGGCTGTTTTTGCACCTTCTTTAAACATTTCGAGGGTTTGCACGCTTGCCTCGTAGGCTTTTTGTGGGTCGGTGTACGAGTCTTTGTATGCCGACTGGTTGTAGTCCCAAGCACTGGGGCTATTAGGCTGTGAGGTAAACGAGTGTTGTGCAGCGTTGCCAAGCAGTGTGACTATTGCCACGGCTGCGGCTGCACGGAATAGCGGACGGAGGCGACGACTGAGCGAGATGCGCTCTACCCTTACCACTGGTGCAGGGGCTGGCTTCTCACTGGCTTGACCAATGGCAGCAAGCACACGCTCATCAAAATCGGCACCTAAGTGTTGCTGCGCCTGTTCTTGCTCATATACGAACAAACTTTTGTAGCGCTGCAACTGTGCAGGCACTTGCTCTTGGCTAAAAAAAGCCTTAAGTATGCGCTCCTCCTGAGGGGTGGTTTCGCACTCCCAGTAGCGTTCAAGCAGTTGTTCAATATATTTATAGTCCATAATTCTCAATTTTTTCGTATTGGGTTTTTATTGCCTTACGCGCTCGGTGCAGCGTTACCTTAAAAAGGTCCTCGCTAATATTCATGGCTTGTGCAGCCTCGGCATAGCTCATTTCTTCAATGTCGCGTAGCTGCAAAGCCGTGCGCAAGCGTTCGGGCAAGGCATTGAAAAGTTGATGAACACGCTTTAGCTTTTCGTCGCGTTCAAGCTTTTCGTCGGGTGTGGGCTCATTGTCGTAGGGGTTAACAGCTTCAGCCTCGAGCGAAGCATTTGCGTTTTCACAACGTGCCACGCGGTCGAGGGCAAGATTTCGGCAAATGGCAATGCAGAACGCCTCGATGTTGGCTACTTGCGCCAACTCGTCGCGCTTGTTCCAAGCACGAATCAAGGTGTCTTGCGTAAGGTCTTCTGCCTCTTGAGTATTTAGCGTGATGCGCAGACCCATGCGGTATATCTTGTCCTTCAGTGGGAGCAAGTCTTTGCGAAAATCTATCTGTTTCATTTGAGCTCTCTGTATTGTAGACGGCTTTGTGGGGAAAAAGTTACAACGGTGAACGCATTTTTTTGCTATTTTTTTCGGCACAACACCATAACATGCTGATTATCAGCCGTTGTTGTGGCAAAAATAAATAGGTTGCCCCCCTCTTTTATTTTAATTTTTTTGCGCAACACATCTACCGTAGCAGGGAAATTACGCACTGTGATGTTAGCTTTGGGGGCTAAGTTTCGCAGCTGTTTTACATCGTCCTTGCTAAAACCCAACACCTGTTCTACCTTAAAGGCACGACCTGGGAAACTGGCTATCCCCTCAACATCGGTGGTGTAGAGGTGTGAATTGGGGTGCAACTTTTTTAGTCCGTAATGCACTCCCATCCACTTAAAGGCTCCTGCTTTCATGGCTGCAGCCCCGGGTTCGTAAAGATATTTCCCCACCTGTGTGGCAAATTGTGGTGTGGCAGTTGCCTCGTGGTGTGGTGTGAAACTAAACGACCCTTCGGTCTCACGCACAAATATGCGCGGAGCTTCTGCTCCTTGCTTAAGCACTAACAAGAGGTCTTTGCACTCTCCACCATGCCCCACTACATGCACTTGGTGTACGCATCCCAAGGCTTGTATGGCAGCAGCTATGTCGAGCATGGGCGAAAGTTTCACTACCACATAACGTGCGTGACTGAGCAAGGTTTGCGCCAAGGCACACACATCGGGTTCGCAGTCTTGAATGAGCACAGTTTTGCGCCCCGCTGCGTTGCGCCGTGCTGGGTCAAGAAATATCAGGTCTACCCCATGCGTCATGTTTTTGAGATATTCCACCCCATCGGCACACACCACTTGTGCATGTTCTAAGCCTAACAACTTAAAATTGTGGCGAGCTAATTGGCAGAGATTCTCTTGCCGTTCCACATAAACTGCTTGCTCAAACTCGCGTGCCACAAACGAGAAGTCTACGCCCAATCCGCCCGTAAGGTCTACCATACACTTAGGCATTTGTGCATCGGCAGCAAAGAGCGACTTTACGACCTCGGCTTTATATTGTGCAGCCGCCTCGCCCGAGCATTGCTCGAGTGCCAAGCGTGGTGGATATTCCAAATCGTCTACTTTAGCCCACGAGGGTACCTTATGACGCAGGCGTTGCCACCCCTCAACTTGTTGCAGTATATAGCTTGCGCCCTCCTCGTGTCGCGATGCTAACATTAAAGCCAATCTGTCGAGTGGCATTTGGCGATATTCTTTTATTTTTTCCTTCATAATGGATTCTATCGGGTAATTGTGAAACAAAGGTAGTGAAAAAGCGGAGATAAGCAGGAGTTCAAAATATTTTATTCAAGTTTCGGATTTAGTCAAGGCGGGCGCTCATTTAATGTATAATGTATAATTTATAATTTTACCAAACATTGCTTCATGCGCCAGCCCAACCCCGAAAGGGGGTTATTTATGAACATTCAAAAAAATAATTTATGAACATTTATGACTCATTGATGGACATTTTTGACGAAAAAGACAAAGACATTTATGTCGAAAAAAACAAAGACATTTTTGACGAAAAAAACGAATAACTTGCGCAGTTAGACAAGTATTATCCAAAAAAAGTTTCGGATTTCAGCATAAAGCATCCATCCGAAACTTCTCATATAATATTACAACATTTCATTCTGTTGTTAGCACACATATGTTATTTTAATTCAAACACATGACTGGTACCTTCTTCTTGGTCGAAAATAGGGAGTCCCACCTTCATCAGATAGTCGCCACTAAATGTCTTGCCATTGAAACTAAAGGCTGACTGTGTGCCTGGCATCAAGTTGATTTCCTCCACTTTATAGGTGCGATCAGGATTGAGTCCCTCAAAACAAACTTTCTGTGAAGGTTCTTTATAACGCGGATGCAAGTTATAAGCAAAAACTACCGCGTGCGATTTATCCTTCGACACATAATTAAGGGCACAATGGTCTGTTTCGTAAGGTGAAACCAGGCGATACTGATCGCCATCGAGAATCACGGGCTTCAGACGTGTCCAATTCTTTACGGCTTGTTGCAAGAACTGATAGTCTGCCGTACCTTTGATGGGTTTCAAATCGATGTCGAAGCCTAACTTACATGAACTGCATACATCTGTGCGGAACTTCACACTGGTGCGTTTGTTCCAATTGGTAACATGCGAGCCCATTGCTTTAGCTGGGAAGAACTTTGACAGACTCCACTGTATGTAAAGACGTTCGTAAGGATCGGTATCATCCGAACACCAGAACTCGGTGAAATACTTCAATGCCTCGTAGTCCATGCGACCACCGCCACCCGAGCAAAGCATCATGGGTAAGTTAGGATATTTGGCTTTGATGCGACTCATCACGTTGTAAACGCCACGTACATGGTCGATGTATAGCTTGCCCTGATCATTTTTAAGATAGGGTGAGTGGATGTTTGTGATGGGGCTATTGCAATCCCACTTAAAATAGGCTACCTCAGGATTTTCAGTCATAATGCGGTCTACTACCCCAAACACATAATCTTGTACCTTGGGATTCGACAGATCTAATACCAACTGGTTACGATAGTAATAAGTTTCGCGATTATTCTGCTTAATTACCCAATCGGGATGTTTCTCAAAGAGTTCGCTTTTGGGATTGACCATCTCTGGCTCTACCCAAATGCCAAACTTTACGCCTGCAGCCTTAGCATCGCGCACCAAACCTGGTATGCCATCGGGCAACTTGCTGTGAGTTACGTCCCAATCGCCCAAACCTGCATGGTCGTCCTTACGAGGATATTTGTTGGCAAACCATCCATCGTCTAACAAGAACATGTCTACACCTAAGTCTTTGGCATCCTTCATTAACTCAGCCAGACTCTTTTGGTTAAAGTCGAATCCTGTGTTTTCCCAATTATTTAGCAAGGTCATGCGGTCGCCCTCGCCCATATTTATTTGGTAACGACGTGCCCAATCGTGCAAATTGCGGCTTGCCTGACTTGTGCCACTTGTGCTTGTGGTGAAAATAAACTCGGGGGTGGTAAATGTTTCGCCTGCCTTGAGTTTGTAATCGGAGGCATAAGGGTTGATGGCTGGAATGACACGCAAACCACCCACATTGTCTACCTCGAAGGTAAAACGGAAGTTGCCTGTCCACCCGATGGTTCCGAGCACCACATTTCCCTCATGTTCTTTAGCGGGCTCGTTAAGTCCGAGTTCAAAGAAAGGTTCGGTGTGCATGGCTGCACGCGAGCCAAGTTTGGTGTCAATAATCTTCTTTCCTGCAGTTAACTGCACGGTTTCAGGCTGTCCCTCCTTAGCCCAATCGCTGTGGTAAGAGGTAAGGAAATATTTAGGGGCATTAAAATAGAGCATCGTACTGCTGTAACGCCAAAGAGTTATAGGACTCTTTTCTTTGTGAGAAATTTCAGTCCATGTTTTGATCACATTTTCCTTTGCATAGGCTGCGTAGTGTAGTTTTACAGTAACAGGATATTTATCATCTTGTAATGTAACGATGGTTTCAGTTCCCCCATTGATAGACTTTGTTTCGCTACTTTTATAATAAAGGTAGGTGGTCATGTTGCCATCGGCATGCGTAATTGCCACAGCAGGTTCAAAGTAGTCCTCGTTGCCCGAACCTGCATATACCTCGTGTCCGCGTGTGGTTACTGCACCATCTGAAGCTGCATAAGTATTCCACGAAATTAGATCGTAGTCAGCAGCATTTTTAAGTTTATCTCCCAAATAGGTTTGGTAGAGTCTGCCTTTGGGCGATACTTTTAGCACAAGATCGGTTTTATCCGTACTTACACGAATGGTTTGTGCGTTGACCGTTGCCGAAGCAAGGGTTATTGCCATCATGGCAAGTGTGGGCTTGATTATGTTGCGAATCATAATTCTGTAATTTTAATTGTTTGCAATGAAGGGGTTAAAACTTGAAGTTGGCACTAAATTCTACGGTGAATGGGCGCATATAACTACCACTCATATATTTACCGGCATACTTTCCAGCATCAGCCTTGCTGATAAGTTCCGAACCGCTGATGGTACCTTTGGCTCCCTTTTGATTGAGGAAATTAACAACACTTGCACCAAGCGAGAGTTTTTTGTTTACATTCCAGTTTATGCCTCCAAAGGTTTCCCAATGTCCATTAAAATAGAGTGCCTCTTGCAAGTTTGCATAAGTTTTGCCAAAGTAACGGAATGAGAGCCATACATTCAAATCCTTTGTTATGTTGTATTTGGGGTCGAGTTCAACAAGGATTTGCGGAATTTCCTTTACGATCATGTTGTTAGCATTTACCGACATCTGTTGTCCATCGCTAAAGGTTACGCTGGCATTGTAATTCTTGTATACAGGCTTTTGGTAGGTGAACAATGCGTGCAGTGAGAAATTCTTGAAGGGTTTGATTTCAGCCGTTGTTGTCCAACCCAAAGTTTGAATGTTGTAGATAAGCAACACCGTTTTACCCTCGCTTGTACCTGGCTTTGTCAAATTTTGCTGATCAATGTTATTTGACTTGGCTATGTAAGTAACCATTGACGAGAGATCGAGCCAGTTATTTTTGTAGTAAATACCACCACGTACCAGCGGAATAGTCACACGCTTATATTGTTCGGCTGTAGGACCTGTTCCTGCGTAGTCGCTAATGCGCGGATAACGCGTAGCAATGGTACCATCTGCCATAACGCCTAATCCACCCACAATGTCGTAAGTGAGCTGTGCCGTTGCAGCGTAATTAAGTTTATTTTTAGTTACGTTGGCAGGATGAATGCTATGCTCTGTAGCAACAATATTGCCGTTTTCATCGCGATTATACGTATTGAAGTCACCTATATGGAAACCTGAAAAACGCGATTGTGCAATTTGGTCTGCCGACATGCGATAATACTCCAAGCGTCCACCATAGTAGAGATTGAGTTTATCACTGATTTTCCAATTATCAGTTAGGTAAAGTGCTAACTTATTTTCAGAACCTTTGGTGTATTCAGGACTTAACTCGTTGAAACCGAAGAATTGTGTACGCTTTGCGGTTTGTGTAGGGTCGGCAGGATCGGTTGACATGCTATAAAGTACTTGGGGATAAGGTGAAACTGTACCCGTCCACTGTAAAGACGATGAATGATAATTAAGGTGATAGTACCATTCATTCAAGCCTAAGCGCACTGCATGTCGTCCCATTTGCTTGCTCAATTCGGTGGTAAACATCGCACTGCTTACCTTACCGAAGTGTAACCATGTGCGACGTCCTTCAATAAGTCCTTCGTACGGATTTTGACCGTTTTCATCGAGGGTATAGCCATCTGCAGCCGTAACTTCGCGAATGGTACTTCCACCAAAATCTACATAATTTGCTACAGGCACGTTCATGTACTTTGCATCAAACTTCCATTGCAGGCCGTTGTCCCAACGATAGTTAGCAAGCAAAGCTACCTCATGCGAACGGTTTTCGCTTCCTTTATTAAAGTTCCACGTCTTCTGCTCACCCGTCATAATATCTCTATAAGAGTACGCACCATTATAGGGTACGTAAGAGTTGAGTCCTGGGTCGAAGCCGTTTACCTTCTTAATGGAACCATCACCCACATAAATAAATGGAGCTGCATTGGCAAAATTGCCAGGGTTCTTACTATTGGCATGCTTATATTGTACCGAAACATAGCCTTTACCACCATTAAGGATACGTGTTAAACCTGCATGATATATTTGTGTACGATCGGCATAGTCGGTATACTGTAATTTGAAACTACCTGGATCGAAGTTCTGATAGGTACCAGCATTATAGAGCCAATTTTTGCCGATTCCACCATTAAAATTCAGGTCGAAGTTTTGCATTCCAAAATGGTTAACACGATAATTAAGTTTGCCATGAAAACCCTGCTGACCTAAATCAGTAAAGCCTGTCACGGAGTAAGCTATATTACCCGTGGTGATGGCTGACTCTGATGGTGAGAGTAGTCCGGTTTGACCTAAACTTGCATCGTTACGCCAATGTGCTGAGAGTTTATGTACCGACGATGAATAAACAGCTGGCAAACCATTCTCGTAGACATTAACGTCCTCGCTTGGCAAACCTATTTGTATTTCACGTGGCTTATTAGCGTCTGCAGCATTGAGCATTACGTTGCGCTCTTCGCCTTGTTTACCACCACCATTGTCGGTAGAGGCATTACTTTGTGCGTGTGCCTGCATGCTTGCTGTAAGCAATAGGCACGAGGTTAGTGCTTGAAATGTAACAGATTTCATCAGGTATCTATTTTGATTTGTAGAGTTTTCGATTCAAATCACAACTTGAAAAACTTAGATTGCAAAATGAACCGTTATTGGATTTCGCTGGCAAAATTAGGGCAACCACGCACTAAAACCATGTGTTGGTAAATGGTAAGTAGATTATTTTAAAGGAATAAAATTAAAAAAGCATTGATACACAAAGAAATACAGAAGATAAAGTAAAAAGATAAAGTAGATATAGAATATATGAAAGTAAATACTTATTTTTGCCTTATCAATAATAAAGCCTATTTCTTATGAGATATTTCCGATTTATATTTATTTCATTTTTCATTCTTTGCTGCAATATGCCAACAAAGGGTAACGATGTTTTCTGTGAACTTGACCAATACGTTGCACGACGTGCTGAGTTTATGCAAAAAAAGCAAGCGCAAATTGATTTGATTAAGGCTGAACTACATAAACCACTATGCACAGAAAAAAAACTGGATGTTTATGACCGCCTTTTCCAAGCTTACTATACCTTTCGCTTCGACTCTTCAATGGTTTACGTAAACAGAGGCTTACATTTGGCTAAAGAAGCTAAAAACAGCGATTTCATCGCAGTTTTTAGCATTCATCGTGGACTTTTACTTGCAACGAGTGGTTATTATAGTCAAGCGAAAGCTGTGCTTGAAGAGGTTGATGTAGAAAAACTGCCCAAACGTTTGCTGTTTCAGTATTATTACTCCATGAGTTGGCTCTATAACTTTTGGGCTGCCTATTGCGATGACAATGAATTTGCTCCTGAAATGCGTGCAAAACGCCTCACCTATCTGAAAGAGACCCTACGACATACACCACACAATGGAGCTATGCACAACTATTTAATGGGAGAAACTTTGTATTATGGTAACCGCAACCGTGAGGCTATGAATTATTACAAAAAGGTGTTGCAGCAAGTGGGGATTGACAACCGTCTCTATGCCTCAGCTGCTTACGCACTTGCACGCGGATACAAACAGATGGGAAAGATGCAACAATATGAAGATTACATTGTAAAAGCTGGCATTTCGGACCAAGTATGTCCTCTCAAAGAGAACTTGGCATTGCAAGAACTTTCACTCTATCTTTATGAAAAAGACCGCAATAACTCTGACCGAGCAGTAAAATACATTTATTGCTCTATGGAAGATGCCCAATTTTATAACAATCGGTTGCGTATGTTGGAAATATCACGCATTCTGCCTAAAATTGTTTCTGCGTATCAAGACCAAATCAATCAACGTACACGCTTACTTTATTGGGGGTTGGGTGGTGTTAGTGTATTAGCACTGCTGCTATTGGGACTTATTGTATTGGCGTTTAAACAAAATAGCAAGCTTAATCAGCGCCGTTTACAAATGCATGCACAAAACGAAATATTGGAAAGACTGAATGGCGAATTAAGCGAAACAAACCGCCACCGCGAAACGTATTTACGACTTTTTTTGGACCTTAGTGCTATCTACATTGGCAAACTTGACAACTTGCGAAAATTGGTATCACGTTCGATTAAAGCGGGAAAAACAGACGAATTATTGTCTAAAATAAACCGCGTGCGTATACAAGAGGAAGAAGCTAACACTTTCTACGACCGTTTTGATCGTGCATTTATTTTGCTTTATCCCGACTTTGTACAACAGCTTAACAAACTGTTGCGCGATGAGGAACAAATTTGCCCTACCTCACCACAAGCTCTCACCACGGAACTACGCATATTTGCCTTGATGCGTTTAGGGGTTACATCCAGTCAGGAGATTGCGACACTACTCTTTTATTCTACTCAAACTATTTACAACTATAAAACTGCGATGAAAAATCGTGCTAAAGTACGCGATACTTTTGAGGCTGACGTAAATGCATTGTGCCATATTATTCAAAATTATTAGTATCACCCTATATATCCCAAACGTGCCAGTCCTTCGGTAAATTAAACTTGTTAGTTTCTACCAAAGGGCTGGCACGCATATATTATAATAAGTAGGTATTCAAAATTATTTTATACTATCAATACCTGTTTTTCTGGTTTCATATTGCCTTGCCGCATTCTTTTGCCCCTACAGCTGCCTTTCATCAGTCACGTAGCTCGCTACGCTCCTTCTTCAAGACAACTGTAGGAACAAAACAATACGACAATTCAATATAAACTAATTTTGAATACCTACTTAAGGGATAAATGTTTTTAGGGTGGTTCTAATAATTCTGACAAGTTGATTTATTTTGTGCTATTAGCGTCGCAGTATTCTAAGAGTTTTATGGCATCGACATATTGTGCTATGCCAATGGCTACCTCTTTTGCAGCTTTCATGGCGAGAACTACGGTTTGGGGACGGTGCACTACGTCGCCTCCAGCAAATACACCGCGTCGGGTTGTCATGCCATAGGGGCGGTCGCCACAAATGACGTAACCTTTTTCGTCAACGGCAATGCCTGTGGTGGTGCTGACAATACGTGCTGCTGGACGTGAACCTATGGCAAGGAATACGCGGTCGAAAGGTTCGGTGCATTCGCCTTGGGGAGTTGATAGACGTATGGCACAAACATGCCCTTTTTCGTTGCCTATAAACTCGAGCGAATTAGTTTGCCACATAAACTTTACGCCTTCTGCCACTGCATCGTCATACTCGCTCTTGATGGCAGGCATTTCGGCTTGTGTGCGACGATATACCACAGTGACATCTGCTCCTAACCGTTTGGCGGTTCGCGCTGCATCCATGGCTACGTTTCCGCCCCCTATCACTGCCACGCGGTCGCCTCGGCGAAGGGGTACCATTTCATAGGGCATAGCTCCTTCCATGTAGGCATTGACGTTGTGAAGGAAGTCGGTGGACTGCGTGATGCGTCGGAGATTGGCGCCTGGTATGTTGAGATTTTGGGGAAGTGCGGTGCCTGTGCCCATGAAGATGGCATCGAAGCCGTCGGCAAAGAGGCTATCAACGGTTACTCCGCTTTGTGGGTCGCCCACGAGACAGTTTGTGACGAAGGTTACACCAAGAGCTTCGATGCGCTTAATTTCGTTGCGCACCACGGCTTTGGGGAGTCGGTATTCGGGAATGCCATACATGAGCACTCCGCCAAGTTCGGGTTGTCCCTCAAAGATGGTGACGTGGAAACCTTGGCGTGCGAGGTCGCCTGCCACAGTAAGTCCTGCGGGTCCTGAACCTATGACGGCTACTTTGCCACGTGTTTTTTGGGGGATGAGCTCGTGAGTAAGGTTCATTTCAGCATCGAACTGTGCGATAAAACTTTCGAGTTTGCCAATGCGCACGGGTTGTCCTTTACGTGCAAGGACGCAGTGACCTTCGCATTGTTTCTCATGTGGGCAGACGCGTCCACAGATGGCAGGTAGATTGGTTTTTTCGTGGAGTATGTGCATGGCTTCGCCCATGTTGCCTTTTGAAAGCTCGTGGATGAAGTCGGGGATGTTATTCTCGATGGGGCAGCCTTTGCGACATTGGGGCACTTTGCAGTGTAGGCAGCGCTTAGCTTCGTCGATGGCTTGGCGTGTGGTGTACATGCGGTTGACCTCTTCGAAGTAGGCGTTGTGGGTAAGGTTTTGTGCGGGCGACATATTGTTGCTTTGCATGGGAAGGAGTTTTAATTTTATAATAAATAATGTATAATGTATAATTGCCTTGCGGAACAATTATACATTATACATTATTCATTATTTTCGTAGTTCGTCAATTACTTGTTGGATGGTAAGGCTTTGTTGTTCGCCTGTTTCCATGTTTTTGAGTGCTACTTTGCCTTCTGCCATTTCTGATTCACCCACGAGGGCTACGTAGGAAACTTTATGAGCATTGGCATAACTCATTTGCTTTTTCATTTTCACAGAATCAGGATATACCTCAGCCGAGATGCCCGCTTGACGTACTGCAGCTGCTAAGCGTAAGCAATGTGCAGCCTCGGCAGCTCCGAAGTTGATGAAGAGGATGCGTGCTCCCGAGTTCGTTTCGGCAGGATAAAGATCGAGTTGTGTGAGCACATCGTAAATACGGTCGGCACCAAACGAGATGCCTACGCCACTAAGCCCAGGAAGTCCGAATATTCCAGTAAGGTTGTCATAACGTCCACCGCCCGTAATAGAGCCAATTTGCACGTCGAGGGCTTTAACCTCGAAGATACAACCTGTGTAGTAGTTTAAGCCACGGGCAAGGGTGAGGTCGAGTTCGAGCTCGTTGTGAAGGTTACTGGCTTTGAGTGTTTGAAGCACAAAGGCGATTTCGTCTATGCCCTTAAGTCCCACCTCGCTCTGAGCCAAGGCTTGGCGCATGGTTTCGAGTTTCTCTTCGTTAGTGCCCGAGAGCGAGATTATGGGCTGTAATTTTTCTACAGCCTCATCGGTAAGTCCTACGGCACGCAGTTCATCGTTTACCTTGTCGAGCCCTATTTTATCGAGTTTATCAATGGCTACGGTGATGTCGATAATTTTGTCAGCAGCGCCAATGATTTCGGCTATACCGCTAAGGATTTTTCGGTTGTTGATTTTGATGCATACGCGAATGCCAAAGCGACTGAATACTTCATCGACAATTTGCATAAGTTCTACTTCGTTGAGCAACGAGTCAGACCCTACAATGTCGGCATCGCACTGGTAGAACTCGCGGTAGCGACCTTTTTGGGGGCGGTCAGCACGCCACACGGGTTGAATTTGATAGCGCTTAAAGGGCATTTGCAATTCGTCGCGGTGTTGCACTACGTAGCGTGCGAAAGGCACGGTGAGGTCGTAGCGGAGTCCTTTTTCGCAGAAACGTGCTGCGAGTTGTGCTGCGCTTTTTTGGGTATATTCTTCGGGAGAAACTTCGGCACTGAAGTTGCCTGAGTTGAGAATTTTGAAGAGGAGTTTGTCGCCTTCCTCGCCATACTTGCCCATGAGAGTGCTGAGGTTCTCCATGGCAGGTGTTTCGATTTGACGGAAACCATAGAGGGCATAGACCTCGCGAATGGTGTTGAAGATGTAGTTGCGACGTGCCATTTCTACGGCACCAAAGTCGCGTGTTCCTTTGGGTATACTGGGTTTCTGTGCCATCTTGTTATGTTGTTTTGTTTTTATATATGCGAATGTGTGTTGTGTATGTTATGTATGTGTGTTACGCTTTTCGACGTTCGTCGGTGTGTTTTATTTCGGTCATCGGACCATCGAATTGCGTGTGTTGTGGTTCTTTTACTTGTTTGGCGTAGCGGCTTACGCTAAGTATCATGCCAATGTAAGCGCAGTTGATGAGGGTGGAGGTTCCGCCGCGGCTGATGAGTGGTAGGGGCTGCCCGGTTACGGGGAATAGCCCGACGGCTACCCACATATTGAGCATGGCTTGCGACACTAACAGCAAGGTTAGCCCCATAGCAAGGAAAGGTGGAAAATGCCGCTCGCACCGACTGGCGATGCGTCCCGCTCGGAAAAGTAGGATGATGTAGAGGAATACCACGATGGCTGCTCCCCAAATGCCCATTTCCTCGATGATTACGGCAAAAATAAAGTCGGAGAAAGCTTGACTTAGGAAATCGCGTTGCACGGAGTTGCCAGGCATTTTACCTATGCCGTTGCTTGAAGCTATGGCAATGTTAGCGTGGGCTACTTGGGCTTTTTTGTCGATGTCGTAGGTGCGAGGGTCATTGTTGCGATCAGCTTCTTCACCACCAACAAAGTGCTCTTCGATACGTCCCTTCCACGTTTCGAGTCGGTGTAGGAAGGATACTTGTGGAGAGATGGCTACTAAAATGCCTGCTAACACGCCTATGAGTGCCATAACACCAAAGAGTTTGCCTAACTGCACCAAGGGTACTCTACCTATGAACATCATGAGCACTACTACACCAAAGAGAAGGGCAGCGGTGGAGAGATTCTCGGGAAAGATGAGAAGTATGGGAATGAGCGAGAGGAAGAGTATGAGCTTCATGGCTTTGCGGTTGGTACCTTCCTTGGTTTGCGTTTGGGCTAAGATAAGTGCTACGGTAATGACTACTGTTCCTTTGGCTATTTCGGAGGGTTGAAACTGAATGAAACCGAAGCTCATCCAACGTGAGGCTTCGTTGGTGGCAGTACCCGAAAGGAGGGTGGCTATGAGCATGATAACGGAGGGTATCCATAGCACAACGGGGAGTGCCTTAAAGAGGCGACAGGGTATGCGATGTACGATGACAACGATAAAGGTACCCACACCAAGGAATAGGGCTTGCTTGAGAAGGGGATCCCAAAAACGACCTGACTTGTAGGCTAAGGTGCTAGCAGCGCTGTATACTTCGACTAATGAGATGATGCAGAGGAAGAAGAATACAACCCATATCACACGGTCGCCCATAAAGAGAGAGCCTAAACGCGTTTCTTTGCGCTTTGGCTTTGCAGTGGGCTGCTCGGGAGCTATTGGCTGGGCTGCTTCAATAGCTGACGGGGCTGTATGGGGAGTGCGCTTTGTCTTTGTAAATAAACCCATGGGTGATAATAGTTTTTTAATGTAGAATGTATAATTGCCATGCGGGAGGAGAGAAAATATTTTTCATGTATAATGTATAATATATAATTGCCCCTTTCCGCAAGGCTATTATACATGCTACTTTATACATTATCCATTAAATTTCCCCACCCATGCTTTGAATTGTTCGCCACGGTCTTCCATGTTTTTGAAGAGGTCGAAGCTGGCACAACAAGGACTGAGAAGGATGGTGTCACCAGGTTGGGCAAGTTTTACAGCTTGTTCAAGACACTCTGCCATGGAATGGGTGTCGGCTACGGGGAGTTTTAGGGCATCGAAGTTGGCGTGGAGCTTGGTGTTGTCTACACCCATGTAGACTAAAGCTCGGCACTTTTGCTTAACGAAGGGGATGATTTGTGTGTAATCATTGCCTTTGTCCTTGCCTCCGAGTATGAGTACTACGGGAGTGCGCATGCTCTCGAGAGCGCAATAGCAGGCATCTACATTGGTGGCTTTGGAGTCGTTAACAAAATGAATACCTGCCACGGTACCAACTTTTTCAAGACGATGTTCTACACCTGGGAAATCAGAAAGTCCTTGACGCACTACTGCGGCATCTACTCCTGCTGCTAAACAGGCTATGGCTGCTGCCAAGGAGTTGCGCAGATTGTGACGGCCTGGCAATGAGAGTTCGCTAAGGGGCATCTCGAAGTGTACAGGGCTATTCACCACGAATGTATCAGCTGTGGCATAGCCCGATGAATTGGCTTGCTCCTCGTCGGTAAAGCCACACACCTGACTGGGGGTGTTGTATCGAGGCAACTCTGTGGGCACATGTTCGTCTTCCTTCCAATAAACAAAGGTGTCGGCTGAAGTTTGATTTTGCAAAATGCGCATTTTGGAATCTACGTAGTTTTGCATTTTAAAGCCATAGCGATCGAGATGGTCGGGAGTTATGTTCAACAACACGGCTATGTTGGCATGGAACTTATACATGTTGTCGAGTTGGAAGGATGAGAGTTCGATGACGTAGGTGCTGTGTGGGGCTTGTGCCACCTGCAGTGCCAAGCTATGGCCAATGTTACCTGCTAAGCCTACATCAACCCCTGCCTTTTTCAAAATGTGGTAGATGAGCGAGGTGGTGGTGGTTTTGCCATTGCTACCAGTGATGCAAATCATGCGAGCATCGGTGTAGCGACCAGCAAATTCTATTTCGCTGAGTATGGGTGTGCCTTGCGCCATGAGCTTGGCTACCATAGGAGCGGTTTCGGGGATGCCAGGACTTTTTACAACCTCGGTGGCATTGAGTATGCGCTCGGGGGTGTGATGTCCTTCTTCCCACGCTATGTGGTGTTGGTTGAGCATCTCCTTGTAATGGGGCTTGATGCTTCCCATGTCTGACACAAACACTTCGTAACCTTTTTGCTGTGCCAAGATGGCGGCGCCTACACCGCTCTCGGCTGCTCCTAATACTACTAACTTCATTGTGCTTTATGTATGTAGCGAGGGGGAGGACCTATACATATATATATAATAGGTACTTCCCCCACCCGCTGTGTGTTTTTATCTAATTTTGAGTGTGATGATGGTGAGTGCGGCAAGGAGGATTGTAGTTATCCAAAAGCGCACGGTGATTTTTGACTCATGCCAAGCTCCCGATGGCCATTTGAGCAAATATTTGCACTCAGGGTCGAGTTGCGAAGGGAGCACACGGAAGTTGTCGTGAATAGGAGTGCGCTTAAAGATGCGTTGCTTTTTACCACGACGCTTGCCAAACTTGAAGTATTCTACTTGCAAAATAACACTGAGGCTTTCGAAGAGGAATACGCCACAAAGAATCGGGATGAGGAGTTCTTTGTGAATGATGATGGCTAACACAGCGATAATGCCGCCTATAGCTAACGAACCTGTGTCGCCCATAAACACTTGGGCTGGATAGGCATTGTACCACAAAAAGCCAATGAGTGCTCCGACCATAGCACAAGTGAAGATTACTAACTCTTGCGACCCTGGCACATACATGATGTTAAGATAGGCGGCAAACTCTATGTGGCTGGAGACGTAGGCTAAAATGCCTAAAGCTATGAAGATGATGGCGGAGTTTCCCGCTGCCATACCATCCATACCATCGTTAAGGTTGGCTCCGTTTGACACGGCTGTTATGACAAAGATGGTAACGAGCACAAAAATAATCCATCCTGCCTGTGTTTTGTATTTACCACAGAAGGAGGCTAATGTGGCGTAGTCGAAGTTGTTTTCTTTGACAAAGGGTATGGTGGTTTTGGTGCTCTTTACGGCTTCGCTCTTGTGCACGATTTCGGTGGTGTGTTCGTGGCGTTGCATCTCGATGTTCTCGCGGATAGTGGCATCGGGACTAAGATAGAGCGTTAGTCCAACAAAGAGTCCGAGCAACACTTGACCCACAATTTTAAATCGGCCTGGGAGTCCGTCTTTGTTTTTCTTAAATATTTTGATGTAGTCATCGAGGAAACCTAATAGTCCGAGCCACACGGTGGTAACAAGCATCAGGATAAGGTAGATGTTGCGCAAACGCCCTAAGAGCAAGCAGGGTACTAAGATGGCTACTATTATGATGATGCCACCCATGGAGGGGACATTGAGTTTTTTAACACCAAAGGGGTCGATGGAGGCATCGCGTTGTGTCTCGCTGATGTTGTGGCGCTTCATCCATTTTATAAAGTATTGTCCAAACCATGTGGAGATGGACAAGGCAAGGATAAGTGCGAGCAAGGCTCGGAAGGAGATATATGACCACATACCCGACCCGGATACGCCGAATTGTTCGAGAAAACGGAAAAGGTAGTATAACATGTGTGCGGTTTTAGTGGCAATCGCCATTGGCGCGCTATGCGAGATGTGCGGTTGTCAGTGATGAATGTTTATTTCGGGATGAGGGGAAAGAGAAAAGTAACCAAACGTGCTACCTATTTAAATCCTCTTATGTTTGTACCTCGTTAGGTAAGTAGGTTTATTGAATGCCTACTTATCACGCAATGCCGAAAGCTTTTTTTATTTCTTCGTGATCGTCGAAATGGTGTTTTACACCTTTTATTTCTTGGTAGGGCTCGTGTCCCTTACCAGCCACAAGAATTACATCGCCTGGTTGTGCCATCATGGCTGCGGCACGTATAGCCTCGCGGCGGTCGCAAATGCTGATGGTTTTTTGCTTTTGCTCGGCATCAAGACCAGCAAGCATATCGTTGATAATGTCTTGGGGTTCTTCAAAGCGGGGATTATCGCTGGTAATGATTACCCGATCAGAGCGATTAGCAGCCTCTTGTGCCATGAGTGGACGTTTACCCTTATCGCGGTTTCCGCCTGCTCCACACACGGTAATTACGTTGCCACCTTTATTCTTCACAATTTCGTTAATGGCTGTTAGCACATTGGCTAAAGCATCGGGTGTGTGTGCGTAGTCAATCACGGCACTAAAGCCTTTGGGCGAACGAATTGCCTCGAAACGACCATTAACGGGGTGGAGTGTGGAGAGCACGCGCAAGGTATCCTCGGGGGTTTTGCCTAACATAAGGGCTGCACCATACACTGCCAAGAGGTTCGACACATTAAAACGACCCACAAAACGCACGCTCACTTCGCGACCATCAATGTCGAGCAACATGCCTTCGATGCTTTCTTCAAGAATGCGTCCACGATAGTCTGCCATAGTGCGAGTGGAGTAAGTGCGCACAGTAGCTGCGGTGTTTTGCACCATAACCATGCCGTTTTTGTCGTCGGCATTTGTTATGGCAAAAGCACCCTTAGGCAACATGTCGAAAAAGGCTTTTTTGGCATCGCGATAGTTCTCGAAGGTCTTGTGATAATCGAGATGATCACGGGTTAGATTCGTGAAGATGCCACCTACAAAGCGTAAGCCACCTATGCGTTTTTGGTGAATAGCGTGCGATGAGCACTCCATAAAGGCATATTCACATCCCTCTTCTGCCATTTGTGCCAAAAGTTTGTTGAGTGTTACAGGGTCTGGGGTTGTGTGGTCGGCAGGAATGGCACGTCCGTCAATGTAGTTGCACACGGTTGAGCAAAGTCCACATTTGTGTCCGAAGGCACGGAACATGTTGTAGAGCACGGTAGCAATGGTTGTTTTGCCATTGGTACCAGTTACACCCACTAATTTCAGTTTCGTGGTTGGGTCGCCATAGAACATAGTGGCTACTTTGCCGACAGCATCTTCGGTGTCGTCCACTTGCACATAAGTTACGTTTTCGGCAGCATCGGCTGGGATGGGTTCGCTCATCAAGATGGCAACTGCACCCAACTCTATAGCTTTGGGGATATATTGGTGTCCATCTGCCTGTGTACCTTTTACAGCAATAAACAAATCACCAGGCTTCACTTGTCGCGAGTCGATGTTTACGCCTGTTATTTGGCGTTGCATGTCTCCCTTTGAGGCTGCAACTGTCACTTTCTTAAGTGTATCGGATAGTTTCATTGTGAATGTTGTTCAATTTTCTTTTTTGCGTTACCGCGTCTTATTGAGGGAGCTGAATGCCTATTTTTTGAGTAGGCTCAGCGTTCTTTTTTATGCTCAGTAGTTTTCTTTTTTGAGTCGGAGGTCTTTTTTTTATCAGCCAACTTTGTTTGACTGCTTTTTGAGGTTTTGTCTGAAGGCTTTTTTGTTTCCTTTTTCTGCTTTGGCTCTACAGCAGGTTGTTTGCTGGGTTTCTTAGACTTTTCCTCTTTTTTCTTTTTCTGCTCCTCACGATTTTGCGCTGCTTTTTCTGCTTTTTGCTGTTTTAGCTCTTGCTGCGTTTGTTGCTCGTTTTCCTTATATTTTTTTTCGTCGGCAAGTGTCGGCGTGAGTTCAGGGTCTTCGGGCTGCTGCGTGGCTTGTGTTTGCTGCGCTTGGGCATCATCTTTTACCGAATCTTGTTCGGCTATGGGAATGTCTTTGGCATCGCCCAGTATAAGACTAATTTCTTCGCCAGGCTTAAAGCGGTAGCCTGGTTGCAGACTTTGTTGCGTTACGCATCCCACACCACGCACCTTCACCTTGAGTCCCATCTTCTCTAAACGGAATAACACATCGCGCAAGCCATAGCCGCGTACATCGGGCACTACGTCATTGGCTACTTGTGGAGCAAGTGTCATGTTGAGTCCGTTGTTCGACGTTTGGCAAGCGCCCCATGTTAACGACGATTTTTCGGTGTCGATGCCTGAGTTGTATGCAATGCCTAATTGGTCGAGCACGGTTTGCGCTGCATGGATGTTGCCAGCTGCAATAACAGGATTTAGGCAGTTAAATGAGTCGCGTGCTGTGCTGTAGTTGTTTGAAAGGCGTTGTGCCATAACCGTTTCTGCCACACGCTTAAACACGGGAGCACACATACCACCGCCCGATGCTGGAGCACCCTTTTGGATGCAAACGATACATGAGTAAAGTGGTTTTTCGGAGGGGAAATATCCTGCAAACGATACTAAGTATTGCGAGGCGAAGCCACTCTTGGTCCACACCTGTGCCGTACCAGTTTTGCCCGATACGTGGAAATAACGTGAGCCTGCTTTTTTACCCAAGCCTACACTTACCACACTTTCTAATATGTCTTGAATATTCTTTACAGCCTCGGGCTTTGCCATTTGCTCGCGCAACACCACAATGGGTTTATTCTCTACCACCTCTCCTCCACGCATAATGGCTTTTACCAAACGTGGTTGCAACAGTTTGCCGTTATTGGCAATGCCATTATAGAAGTTTACGGTAGTAATGGGCGGAATTTGTGTTTCGTAGCCAATACTCATCCACGGCAAGGCTGTTTTCGACCAGTTTGAACCATCTGGCTTGGGCATACGAATGCGAGGACGTGCATAGCCAGGGATAGGAATGTGTAAGTCCTCAGCCACACCTATGCGGTAGATGCCTTCCACAAATTTGCGCGGATTGGCATGATAAGCACGATCTATCAAGGTGCTTACACCCACATTGAGCGACTTTTGCAAAATTTGGGGCACGGTTACAACACCGCTACCGCCCGAACGCCAGTTGGCATCGCGCATCTTGCGACCATACATTTCCTTGATGCCGCAACCCACATCTACCACATCGTTCATGTGTATGTAGCCGTCGTCCATACCTACAAGGAAGGACATGGGTTTAAACACTGAACCTGGTTCGTAGAGGTTCTTCACGGCATCGGCGTTAATCTCTTGGAACGTGCCATCTGCCATGCGTCGTAAACTGGTCATGGCTTTGATGTCGCCCGTGGCAACCTCCATTAAGATGCATACGCCCGAGTTTACATTGCCATCGTTCTGGTTTAGTTCGTTCAGTTTGTCAGAGAGTGCTTTTTCGCAAATATCCTGCATGCCCACATTGAGTGTAGTCATCACATCGCAACCATCCTCAGCAGGTTTGTCGATAATAGAGAGATAGCGATTGAGCACTTTTTGGCGGTGGGCAATACCAGGCTTGCCTCGCAACACGGAGTCGTAGCTCAGCTCAAGTCCCGTACGTGCTTTGCCATCGGCTTTAAAGAGGTCGCCAATGGTGCGTGCTGCCAAGTGTCCGTAGGGATTTTTACGCGTCTTAAATTCTTCAACATGAAAACCGCCCACATTGGCTCCTTTCTTAAAGATGGGGAGCTGCTTGATTTGGCGATAAACAATGTACGACACACGTTTTTTATAGAGTGGCCAATGATGGCTTTCGTTGCGGCGTCCTTCTTCCAACAGTTCACGAAAGGCTACGGGGTCGATATCGGGCAGAATTTTGTGCATACCATTGCAAATGCTGTCCATCTTATCCGTGAGCAAACTGTCGCGTTTATGCTGCTCTTTGTTGCGTCGTTTCTCATCTTTTTCCCACGACATAAAGTCCATGTAGAGCTTATATTCGGGCAACGAGGCAGCCAACACCTCGCCATTGTCAGCAAGGATATTGCCTCGTGTAGGAGGCACTGTGTCATTTTCTTTGGTGAAGCGTTCGTTAACAGCCATCCAAAAGTCCTTTTTCACCACCATGATATAGCTCGCTCTGCCTAAAACGGCTAAGCCAGCTAACACCAGGAGCGAAGCTATGAAGGCATAGCGGCGCGTAACTTGTTTCGCTTGAAAGTTCATTATTGTTGAATGTGTGCGCTAAAGGGTTGTTTTTTATTTCTTTTGGTGGAGAGAGTAGTTACTCTCCCTCTACCTTCAAGTTATAGGAAGGAGTATTGGGCGTTTGCAACGCTGTGTCGGTTAACGACTCTTCAATATAGCTGCGTCGGGTTTTCTCTTTAAGTTGACTCGATCGAGTTAGCGCTTTGTAGCGTCGGTCGAGCAAGGTGTCGGTGAGCATCTTGGTTTGTATCATTTCTTGCTGGCACGCATATCGGTTACTAACATACACAATAATCATGCACACCACCATAATGATGTACCAAAACTGTCGACGAAACCATCGTCCACCCAATATATCACCGCCGAGTATCGATGAGAGCGTGAGTTTTACGTGCTCATCCTCGCTCGACAAGTCATCGTCTGAAGTGAGATTGCGCAAAGCTTCTAAAGCCTCACGCTTTTCGCGCTCGTCTTCGCTCTCCTTTTTTGCCTTTTTGTCTTTTTTTTCAGCCTCAACTGCCGACTGTTGTGTGGCAGTTTCTTCAGGATTACGTGTATCGACGTCGCGCTCTACGTCTTTTTTATCTCCGTTCTTACGCATTGTTATATATAATATAGGTATGGGGAATGAGGATTAAAGTTTTTCGGCAATACGGAGCTTGGCTGAACGACTGCGCGGATTTTCCTCTTGCTCTTGTGCTGAGGGCACAATCACTTTGTTGTTAATGGCACGCCATGGTGTGAGACGACGTCCGTAAAAGTCTTGCTCCACTTTTCCGTCAATGCGCCCTGAGCGTACAAAGTTCTTTACCATTCTGTCTTCAAGCGAATGATAGGTGAGCACACTCAGTCTGCCACCTGGACGCAACACTTGCAAAGCTGCCTCTAACATCTCTTGCAAGGCATCCATCTCGTGGTTCACCTCAATTCGGAGTGCTTGAAACACGCGGGCAAGGTCTTTTTTCTCACGTTCACGCGGCATAAGGGGTTTTACCACTTGCAACAAATCATCGATGGTGACAATTTTCTGCACATTACGTGCTTTTGCTATGGCCGAAGCAATGCGACGACTGTTTTTCATTTCGCCATACAGATAGAACACATTTGCCAATTGCTCTTCTTCATAGAGGTTTACCACATCAGCTGCCGTGGTTCCAGCACGTCCATTCATGCGCATGTCTAATGGTGCATCAAAACGAAAAGAGAAACCACGTTCTTCAGCATCGAAGTGGTGACTCGACACCCCTAAGTCTGCCAATATGCCGTCCACTTGTTCCACGTTGTAGTATCGCATCCAATTTTTTAGATAGCGAAAATTACTGCGCACAAAGGTAAAACGACTGTCTCCCTCTGGTACATTTTGCTCAGCATCGGCATCTTGGTCGAAGCTATACAGATGTGCAGAGTCGTCAAGTCGTCGCAATATTTCGCGGCTATGACCGCCCCCGCCAAAGGTCACGTCAATGTAAACGCCACCTGGCTGAATGTTGAGTCCGTCAACGGTTTCGTTGAGCAACACGGGAATGTGATACATATTGTGTAGTAGTGGTCTTTATCAGTTAAAAAGTAATGAAGGTTTTCGTGTGCCGCATCTATCAGTTACGCCACACTTTTTTTGAGTGAAAGTTCACGCCATTAGGGGTGTATTACCCCACCCATTTCCTGCGCCATGAGTTTTGCCAAATCTGCATCATTCAGCATACATTGGTCATATTGTGCAATGTCCCACACTTCAATGCGGTCGTCCACCCCCACAAAGCGCACAATGCGATTGTCGATGTGGCAAGCCTCAGCCATGTGTCGAGGCAACAAGAAGCGTCCGTTGGCATCAAGCGTTACCACCTCTGTGTCTGCCATAAATTGTCTATATAACATGGCGTGTTTCGGATTCCAACGGTCGAGTCGGCTCTGCAACACCGCGAGTTCCATTTCCCACACTTGCTGTGTGTACATCACAAGACAAGGTTGGTAAACGTCGCGCTTTAACACGAATGTTGCGTCTGACTCTGCAAGTTGTTTGCGAAAGTCAGACGGCAAAAATACGCGTCCTTTGGCGTCCAATTTAGCGTCCGTTGTTCCTATAAATCTCATGACACTCTCTAAGAATTTCCAAAAGTACAGATTTTCCCCCACTTTTCCCCACTTTTTATTATTTTTTTTTAGAAAACGTACAACGAGCCTACCTTCATGCTAACTTGAATACACAAAAAAGAGTACCTTGTCATAAAAATAACAAGGCACTCACGCAACATTCAACTTATAAACATTGAAAAAACAATATGAAAAATTATGAAGAATTTTGCTTGAATTTTGGATTTTACATATCAATCAATCCTATTTAAATCCAAAATTCATCCTTTCCTGTTGTTGCCAACTACAAGCATCTAATTAAGTGTTCAAAACTATTTTTTCATTAAAAGTGCGTTATCAAGATGCAACAGTTTTCCTCGGTTGAAGAAACATAACGGGCTCTGTAACTGAGGATGAGGGGAACAGATGCGCCCGATAACGTGCTTCAATGTGAAAAAAGCATTTGCTAATCGTATGATATAATTTAAAAAAACAACTTATCTATCCACTCTTACCACGCGGAATCCCACGTTGGCATATTTTCCGTCAGCTTCACGCACATCATCTGAATATTCGCTGCGACAAGCATCACGACTTGAGTCCCAACTGCCTCCTTTCACAATGTAAAGTCCTTCGGCATTGGTTGTTGTGGTCCACTCCCAAGAGTTACCCCAAAAGTCGATGCCGCCACAAGCTCCTGTTGTCTGTGCGTATGCCAACACGGATGTCAATCCGCGCTCCACGTGGTCGCTATTCATTTTCACATCCTTTGGCATGTGTCCTGCAGCCAGAATCCATTCTTCCTCTGATGGCAAACGGTAGGTATGCACCTTATCGTTCTGTCCTAACCACTCACAGTAGGCTTGACAATCAGCAAGTGTTACATTCACCACAGGATATTCCTCATGCCCAGCGGGATAACCAAACTTAGGATTGAAAAGTGCATACTCTGCATTTGTTACAGGAGCATAAGCCACATAGGCGTTCTTTGCCGATGAGCCACGCAACACCATCCACTGGTCTGTAGGGTCTTCGTCTGTTCGGGGGTCAATAAGACGCAAAAATTGTTGTTCAAGACGCACATCTCGATTGTTCACCATTTCATCAACAATATCTTGCATTTCTTGCACCAAATCTGGCGTTTTTGCCTCACGCTCAAGTTCACGAAGCTTTGCTTTCTTACGAGCCACGACCTTGTCGTAACGTATCCCCATCTGTGTAAGCAATGCCTGTTTTGTTTCCTCCGAAGGACGTTTTTGATAGGCAACCAAGGCATCCTTCGTTTCCTTATTCAACCCTGGACGCTCCTCTTCTACCAAAGGAGCATCGGGATCATCGAACTCAAGTTCGCTTTCCTTTAGATCTGTAGGACTGATAAATTCGCCAGCCTCAATGGTTTGATGCACACCAAAATAGTGTGCTACCAATCCATTTCGATAGATAGAGATTCGGTATCCGCCACTCACATCACAAGGTAAAGTGGCAACATAATAATTAGTACCTGGTTGTAAAGTTGTTCCTTCGGGAGCACTGAAGGTTATTATGCTTTGGTCGGCATTACCTGCCAACGGATATTTGTCAACACTCTCTATTTCGAGATGCGTAATGCCATCTAAACCAAAGTTTAAGAGCAAACCACCAAAGCCTTCGTTAAGTAAGGCCTGATTTGATACTGCCGTATACAATGGCAAAGCATTTGCCGTTTGGTTAGGCTGAATGTAGAGTGTCATGCCGTGATCTGAAAGTGTAGCATTGACGGTGTTGTCAGCTACTGCCTGACTACTTACGCCCATGGCGCTTACGTCATTGAGCCAAAAGGTGCGATTGGCCACAGTGAGTGATTGTCCGTCTTGAAACAACATGCGACCAGTTAACTGGGCAGGGAACGCATAATTAACGCTGCCCACTTTCACATTGAGTGTTTGTGAAAATGCTGCACAGGCACCTAATGTTAGAGCACTGAGTAGGGTGTAAACTTTTTTCATTGCACAGCTATCTTAAAGTTTTTGTGGTTGGTTTGAACAAGGTAAACTTGTCCCTTCTTCATTTCGGTGGGATTCACCACACGACCTTGTAAATCGTAAACTGCAGTAATTGTAGCTTTGGTTGTACCATTCGTGGTCATGGGTTGAATGCCCGTTACAGTTGACTCATTTTCAGTTGTAAAATACATACTACTGAGATTCGACACCTCAAAGTGTTGCTCACCTACCGTAAGCGAATTACCACTTAACGTGATGTCTACGGGTGGAATTGCTACAGAGAATTTTTCGCCTTCTGTGGTTTCAAAGGTAAGAAATGCGTAATCGTTAGCCAAGGCTGCTGTAGTTCCACACACAAAAGCCAAGGCTGCAATAAAAAACTTCTTCATTGCTGTTGTTTGTTTATATTTCATTTATTCCCAAACACATAAAATAGTGTCTTTTTTTTAGGGAGGGCATCCATAAGAAGATAGCAAGGGCTACCAGCAATAGTTTTTTGTTGGGATTGTGAAATTTACAAAAGATGCTGGCAGCCCCTTGCGTTCATGCGTATAACCAATTAACTGTATCTAAATTCTTATCTACTGCGACGCTGACGTTGCTGCTGTCCGCCCCTATTTTTAGCAAAACGCTTCATCATCTGTTTTTCAATCTGATAGACGCGTCCTATTTGCTTTTGGGTGAGGAAGGTGGAGTATTTTTTGTAATACTTTTGGCGGATGTTGAGCAACTTCTCACTCATTTCAAAGCGCTGTTTTAATTGCTGCTCCGTTTGTTCCTCTGTACCCTGAGGGTTACGCTTTACACGAGGACCGAGAGCCCAAACCTCCTTTTGGCACTGGGTGTAAGTATCAACAAACCTTGCCGTGAGGTCTTCATTCAAAGCCAAGTCTGCAGCAATGTGCTTAGCTTGGGCTTCAGCCAACTGTTCGCGTGTTAGGCGCTGTTTAGAATTTACTTGTTGCGCCTGTGTGGGAATGGCGATGCACCATGTGCAAACCACCATCATGAGAATACTCAATAACTTTTTCATAATCTATATTTTGAGTTTAGTTTAGGTTTTTAAAAGCGTACATTATTCTTCAAAGAATACGTCGTCTTGATAAATCTCCAACAAATAATCTTGGTCGGCTGTCGAGAGGTGAGCAAAAGCTTGGTCCACCTGTTGCAAACTGTTGACTGGTTGTGGGGTAAAAAAGGTGCGATCAATATGTTGAACAACAAAGAACAATGCTACAACTGCTGCCACCGAAACCATAAAGCTTAGCAAAGGTTTCAACACGCTGCGATGCTTACGAGGCGTAATTGTGGGTGTTAACTCAACTACCTTTGACTGAGTGGGTTGTTCCACAGCACGCATCACGTTTGCCTCCATCTGCTCAAAGAGCTGTTCTGGAGTGGTGTAAGGCATACGTTTGCCCACCTGCGAGAAAGTAAATTCGTTACGTTTCATTGTGAATTGTTTTAATCGTGTGAATTCATGTAGTTGATAATCTTTTGCTTGGCTACGTGGTAGCTTGCTTTTATGCTGGTAGCAGTGGAGTCGGCAATTTGCGCAATTTCTTCAAACTCCATTTCGTCGTAATAGCGCAAGTTGAAAGCCAACTGCTGCTTAGGCGGAAGTGTTAGGATGGCGCGTTGCAGCTTCAAGGCTAACTGGTCGGAAGTGTCTACATAATCATCAACTGCAATTAGCTCTACCCCCGTCTCGTCTGAGTCTATTGAAACTTCCTCTTGTCGGCGGCGACTAATGATGCGCAAGGCTTCGTTGGTGGCAATGCGATAAATCCAACTACGCAAAGAACTGTCAGCACGGAATTGTGCGAGGGAGTTATATATGCGTATAAATGTTTCTTGCGTACCATCTTGTGCATCGTCATGGCTCACCACCATGCGTCGGATGTGCCAATACACTTGCTGTTGATAACAGCGCATCATTTGCCGAAATCCACTTTCTAAATCAGCTTTTATAGCGTTGAGCAGTTCTTTGTCGTTTGATGTCATAGGCTATTTATGGCAGCACACACAACAAAAACAGCGTGTGCGATGTTTTTTGCAGTGCTTCTTGCAATGTCTCTTGCCATGTTTCTTACAAGTGCAAGGCGTACCTGCTTTTGATACTACTATCGTTGTGCGCATAAAGTGTGGATGCGGTTTGCAGTGGCGTATCGGACGTGCAGTTGCAGTAATACAAACCATTGCCAGTGTGGCAAGCGCGAGTATATTTCGCATTTTCATTAAAATCGTTTTCATAACCATGAGAGTTTTTTTGAGTGAAACCTTGCAGTGTTACTGCTTTTGTTTTGTCATTACTCACGAGCTCATTTCATGACCGTCACAATTATATGACCTACGAAAAATAAAAAAGTAAAAAGAGGTGATATATTTTTTTCTTCTACCCTATCCTACCCACACTATGAGGCTTTATAGAAATTCTGGTTCCAAATCCATAATACCATCCACTCCTATTCCTAATGCCCTAATGCTTCGTGTTTTTTGAGTAAGAAATGTTGTGTATTTTACGCCTAAAACGTTTTAACTAAGAAAATTTCGCGACTTAACTAAGAAAATTTTGCGACTTAACTAAGAAAATTTTGAGGTGTTTTTAATGGCTTTTTAATGTGTGTTTCTGCATCGTCTGTGGGTAGCTCGGTGAGATGATGTTTTTTATTCCTCATAATCTGAACGAAAGCTTCGTTAACACTGATTTTAAGAAAATTACGAGTGACCAAGTGACCGTCATTTCATTGATAATCAAAGGAAATGGTGGTCACTGGTCACTTGTCACTTTTTGTATGATTAAAAAAGACACACTTTCTCAAAAAAAAAGAATAGTAGACAATAAATATATCCACTATTCTTTTTCCAGCATCTAAGCCTTACGCATCAGGCTCACCACTCAAAATTTTGTGCATCTGTTTGCGGTTGTGCAACATGTCAATGGCATTCGCACCTCTCGCCTTGAAGTTTTCACAGATTGAAATCAATAATCC
>OCLF01000085.1_pt1 | contig 28596 bp, 21 predicted proteins | sample 1502881 | NCBI WGS metagenome assembly OCLF01 (sample SAMN03418267, study PRJEB22391) | human gut metagenome | biome: human-gut; feature: organic feature; material: feces | host: Homo sapiens | place: Tanzania | collected 2013-01
TCCGGTCCCCGAAGGGGGCCAACTTTCAATAACCGCTGGTGGAATGACCAAAGGTCATGGAATCTGCGGATAATCCTATGGAAGGAAAAATCGTCCCCAAAGGGGGCGAACCGCATCCAGTCTTGCTCCTGTTCGCCCCCTTTGGGGACGATTAGAGAGAGTGTGTCAGCTATCCGCAGGTTCCATTCCCTTCGGTCATTCCACCCGCGGTTATTCACATTCGCCCCCTTCGGGGACGGCAGGATGCCACTTGCGAAAGATCTATTATTCTGTTATTTCATTGCCGTCTTTATCAAGAACGGTGCATTTGCCTATCTGCCAGTTGGTAGGGAGATAGCTGGCATTTGCTTTCAGTGCCTCGTAAGCCGCCTTATCTTGTACTTTGAGTGTGCGGTTTTGTACGCTTTGGTCTGTTCCGGCATTATTGAGCCAGTAATCCAAATAAGATCCGCTTAATGTAATTTCTTTGCTTGGTGCTAACATTGTGACAGATGACAGGTTTGTACAATCATAGAACATTCGGCTACAGCAGCCTCGATCAAGAAATTCTATAGACAATTCAGCAGATTTGAGATTTGTACACCCCGAGAACATGCATAAGTAGCAGTTATCAGCTAACGATGTAGCAGGCAATTCCGGGGCAGAAGTTAATACACTGCAATTTTCGAACAATTTAATGAACATCGCATTCTCTGTATTGACTGTAGCATAGTTATTCCAGTCAAGCAATGTGCGGATATCACCCGTGCAAGCCACTGGCACATTACTATCCGTAAATGTGATGGTTGAATATTGACTCGGAACCGACGTTCCGTTAAGGTTTGTGCCACGCAAACGAAGATTGCCATTTGTTCCACCAAAGGGAACTCCTGTGCCTGCCTTGAGAGTTGTCCAATCACCATTATTCACAGAATACTCAAGTCCTGAGATTTTGTAACCTTCATATTCTGTCATCTTAAACGTTTGAGGTTTCTCTGCCGTAAAGGTAACGTATGGGATATATTCTTCTGCTTTACCGCCATCAATCTTATCAGGTCCCCATTCGGCCACAGTAACACCACCTATAGTCACCTTATTCTTACCCACAGTAAGATTGTAGGTATAGCTCTTGCCGGCTTCCAATGTTCCTGTCTTGACAACAAGCGGAGTCTCGGTGTCTTCATCAGTAGTGAAATAGAGCTTTCCCTCTACTTCTCCAGGAATAACCAGGGCAGTATAGGTTGTGCCTTTTCCACCCTCACCACTCTGCAAAGGCTTGATGTTGACGGTAGATGTTTCGCCGGCTTCAGTAGATGCATTGCTTGCGATACGGATATGGTTGACCTTGGTGGTGCTGGCATCAAACTGGTCGTTGAAACTCTGGATGTTGAGAATCAGACGGGCAGTCTTGCGCTCCATTGCCACTTTAAGCTGGCGGTCACCAGGAATTTCTTTAAGGTCGGTTACCTCTGCCGTCATATAATCTGATTTCGCAATCACATCTGTATTGCTCTGGTCTTCCTGGATATAGCCTTTGCTGCTGGTATTCTTGCCATCAGCAGGATACCAGCACTCGAAGTTGAGGTTGCTAGCATCCCATACCAGATAACTTCCATTACCTGGCTGCCAGTCGTTGGTGTCTTTATTGTAGGTATAGGTGATCGATGTGCCATTATTGCTGACACCCATCACATCACCAGTATTAAAACTCTTCTGTCCGGCTTCATCAGATGCAGCCGGATTGCTTCGGGTGAAGATGCTGCCCACCGAAGCCGAAACGTGAACGGCATTCGAGTCGCTGAGCCATGTATTATTGTTGTCGGAATCTGTAGCGCAGCCAGCCAGCAACAAGCCGGCTGTTGCTACAAGACCCAATATCTTCTGATATTTCATAGTCGTTCTATTTTAAGTTCATATTCTTTAATCTGTCTCAAGAGGCTTGTCACTAGTGATTTCTGTCCATGGAGTAGCGGTGATGCTGCCACCCTTCAACAATACCACATCATTACCCATGGTAAGATTGAGGGTATATCTGTAGCCGCTCTTCAGCTCAACAGGGTCTGCAGAAGTCCATTTATAGAGCTTGCCGGCAGTCATCAGAGATACCTTGAAGGTGTTGACTGCAACGGTCTGTGGGATGGCAATACAAGAGAAGCGTGAGATGGCTTTAGCTTCTGCATTTGCAGCCTTGTCGAAGGTACCTTTGGTGGTGATGATTTTGGCAGCAGTAGCTTCTTCGCTGGCTGTTACGATGTTAGCAGCGTTTGTAACATTTACATTCGCCTCAATTTTTGTTCCTTCTAAGGTCACCTCTGTGATAGGAGATTTTTCAAGAATAGCAGGCTTGTTGAACTCGGTTCCCAAAGTCACGTTGATGTCAATCATACAGAAAGCATGGTTGAACTGGATTTTCAGCTTCCCTTTGTCGAGACTTTCGCCAGGGTTGAAGTCTTTTGCATAATAGTACAGCAAGTCGTTATTGTCTGACTTTGTAGACTGGTCGTCAGCCACGCTATAAGCTATAGGCTGGATACTTCCATTAGCATAAACACCATTGAATTTGCTTTGTTGAGCCGGAGCAAAAGCCACGATATCTACAAGAGCATCGGATTTCTGCCAAAGCAGAGTCTCTGAGCAAGCCCAGTCGCCAGAAGTCTTAGAGAACACCTTATCTGTATAGGTATATTTCGGTGCATTCTTGTTCACGATGGTCAGGGAGAAGTCATTTTTCATTTCTGTGCCTGCTCCCTCAGCACGAGTCTTGGCATTGTTCACTCCTGCAGTAACGCGGATGATGTTATCACTAGGATAATTGCTCTGTGACAGTTCGTCCTCGCTAGAGCAACTGGTAATCATGGCTGCTGCCATGGCTGATATTGCGAAAAACTTGATAGCTTTCATAATCGTTCTGTTTTTAATGTTATGTTATAATCTTATCTTATTGATATTTCTCCGATTTTAATCGAATGCCTCGCCATGGAAGGTGTTGCCATCTGCCCAATCAGAAATCTTCACTTCGTCGAGAATCACCTGGTCACGACCTACCTCCAGGTTGATGGTGGTAATCTTGCCGCTCTCAAACGTGAACGGAGTTTTGTTGTCGTAGATGAAAGTCTTATCGCCGATGGTGATGGCAATCTTCTGAATGCCATTCTGAGGAATGAGCACGGAAACATACTGGGTGTTGGCTGCCGTAGCTGGAACCTCGAAATCTGCCTTGGCTGTAGTCGTAGGAGTCACTGCCTTGGTGAGGTAGTTGATGGTAGCCTCATTTATGGCATCCGAAACCACTACGTTCTTTACGGTAGGAGTGCCGCCCCACTGGTTCTTGTAGGAAAGGTTCACCACCATCTTTGCCATCACGTGGGTGAATTCGAGCTGCACGGGATCCTTGGCATCCTTGGTATAGGAGAGGCCATTGGTGTTTACAGCCACCAGCAGGTCGCTTGCCGCCTGGTTTTCTGCATTGAAGGTATAGGTGTCGGCAGTAAGGTTGTCAACGTTCTTGGTAGGGTAGATGCCGATGAAGTAATGCTGATCCACATTGTTCTTCCACAGCATCTGCGGTGTGGCCACCCAAACCTTGTCAGTGAGCTTGTTGATGGCGTTGTTCACCACTCTTCCTGCGGCAGCAGGAACATTTTCTGCACTTCCTGTCCAGGCATACACGCTGATTTCATCTCCTTCTGAGAAAGTCTGTGTTCCCTTGGCGTCCGTAGTGATACGGGTCATCTTTCCGATGCTTGTAGAAACGGTGATTGACTTAGGCGCCTCGGTGCCTATTGTATTCTCGCTGTCTGAGCAGCTGCCCAGAGTCATGGTCATTGCTGCGAGAGCAATCATGTAATACTTTGTTTTCATCTTTATTCTTTATTTATAAATTATACATTATCTGATGGGTTCTATTCTATTTGCCGTTATTTTCATATAGCACGGTAGTACCTTCAGTGCCTTTCTCCCAGTTGTGAAGAGAGCTTCTCTTTTCCAACATAGAATAGGCATCCGCATCTTTTACTTTGAGAGTGCGAGTTATTCCTTCTGCTGTTCCTGCATTATACAACCAATTATCGAAGCAAGCAGTACTTTGATAGATTTGCTCTCCTGATGCCAACATAGTGACAGATGTCAAGTTAGTGCAGTCCCAGAACATGCTATGATAGCAGTAGTTAACTAACGTTTCTGCAGGCAATGCAGGGGCAGTCTTGAGATTTGTACAACCCTTGAACATGCCTTGATAGCAGAATTGCGCTAACGTTGTAGCTGGCAATGCAGGAGCTGTATTGAGATTTGTACAACCACGGAACATATAAGAATAGCAATTGCTTGCTAACTTTGTAGCTGGCAATTCTGGGGCTGAGGTCAATGCTTTGCAATCCATAAACAAGCCATAGAAGCGGGCATTCTCGGTATTTACTGTTTTATACTTTTCCCAGTCCAGCAGCGTACGGATATCGCCTGTGCAAGCTACAGGCACATTTTCCTAGGTAAATGTGATGAAAGAGTGCGCAATACGGTTTTCTGATGATGTACCACTATGATTTTTACCACGCAAGCGGAGAGTGCCATTGTCACCACCAAAGTTGACTTCTTTGTATGCCACAACAGGTGTCCAATTACCACCATTCACAGAATACTCAAGATTAGAGATTTCGTAACCACTATTGACTTCCATCTTGAATGTCTGTGCTTTTTCTGCCCTAAAGGTGACAATCGGGTCATATTCTGCTTTACCACCAGTAATTTCCCCCTTGGTCCAATCTGCCACGGTAATACCTGTGACGGATACTTTGTTTTTACCTACGGTGAGCTTATAGGTATAGCTCTTGCCGGCTACGAAAGTAGTTGGGGTGGTGGTGAGCGTTTCTGTTGTTGTGCTTTCTCCATCTGCTACTTCAAGAGAGAGGAAGGGAGCGGTGCTTGGGGTATAATTTGGATCGATAAGGGCATAGAACTTGCCGTCGCTGTGCTTATACGCTTTCACACCACAGATGCTGAGGCTGTTGACTGTAGCATTCGTATACTGGTCGTTGAAGCCAGCAATCTCTACAACCACTCTCGCCATCAGGCGATTCATGACGAGAGTAAGTTGATTACTCTTGTCGGCATTGCTTTGCTCACCTCTAAACGACATGAAGTCGGCGGCAGCAAGCGATTCTAGGCTGTTGTATTCCGTAGGCTGGTTGATGGTACCATTGAACGTAGCAGGGTAGTAGGCGGTGAAATTCATCGTCTCCTTTTCCCACTTCAGGAACTTGTTGCCCTGTGGCTGCCATTCCTTGCCGTCATACTTATAAGTCACGGCATCCTGACCATCAGCCTGGACGCTAATCTCATCATTTTCATTGAATTTCGCCTGTTCTTCAGCAGTACCCAGCGGATTGCTGCGGGTGAAGCCATCGGCAGATGCTTTACCTACTTGCGCAGTGATGCGCACAGCGTTAGGGTCGCTGTGGAATGCAGAGAGGAGGTCTTCTGATTCAGAGCAGGCTGACAGCGCCAGAATGGCGGCTGCGCATCCCATCAATCGTCTCATGATCTTCATTGTCTTCATATTCTTGTCGTTTATCTTGTTATTATCTGTTTAATTCGGGTTCTTTCCTTTAATCGGTTTCCTTGTTTTCACCGTCACCATTTCCTTTGCCCCATGCAGCAACAGAGAAGGATACAGGCTGCACCTTGTCGTCTCCGGCTGTCAGCTTGAGCGTATAGGCGGTGGTAGGGACCAGCGTCAATTCCTGATTATATGCCCACTCATAGAGCTTGCCATCTACCTTGAAGCTGACAGTAAACTTTCCGCTTGCGATGGTTTGAGGAATCAGAATCGCCTCATAAGTGGCTTTTGCCTTTCCGTCTGTTTTGCTGTAAGGCTTTGTGCCGGTGCGGTATGGAGAGATAGGGGTTGGGTCACCGAAATGACCAGAAAATTGAAACTGAGGATCGTAATTTGAAGTATTAATATGGTAAAATGCCTCAACCTTAGATCCGTCAATCTTCACGTCCGTAATCTTCGTATCCACATCCTCCTGTGTAAACTCATATTCACTTCCCAATTCGATGGTGAGGTTGATTTTACTCATTGTATGCTTAAATTCCACATTGATGCCATCTTGGGTTGGGGCTACCGGTGTTAGGGGCATTGCCAAAAAGTCAGCCTTCTTCAAAGCGTCCGGTGTCGTTTGGTCTGTAGGATGTTTGTTGACAATACCGTGGATACTACGCCCATCGCGATAGTTAATATCTGAAATGGCTGAAACCGTTACGTCGCCTATCATGTTTGCCCATAGCATGGTGACCTCCTCGTCAGTTACACTATTAGTCTCCTTATTGAGTTTATAGGTTTTCCAGTTATCTCCAACCTTTTTTGCCCAAACCAGATAATTGTATTTGTCTGCGTTAAGCTGATCGACCTTGAGTACAAATCCTTCCGGCAGCTCGGTATTAGAATATCCCGCACGTGTTGTTGGCTCATCCACACTAACGTTGAGCTTGATAGGAGTATCTGCCAGGAAGTCCTGGCTGAATTCACTGTTTGAGTCTGAGCAGCTGCCCAGCATCATGCTTATTGCTGCGAGAGCAATCATGTAAAGTTTTGTTTTCATATTCTTTAATTATTTAAATTTAATACTTTTTATTTCATGGGTACAAATATAGCATTTTTTCCCGAAAAACGGTGTCGTGATTTTCGAAAAAGGTGTCTACTTCCTATGTTCAAGGTGTCGCATTGGTACCAATGCGACACCCCAGTTAACATAAAAATACATATAAATACGTATTTTAGCGCACATATCCCGTCAGCCTCATCCCACGCCGTATTTTCGGCTTTGTAAAGATAATTAATGACTTCTATTTTATTTCGCCGTTATCTTCATTCTTCACGGTAGTACCTGCAGCGTCTTTCTTCCAGTTGTTAGGAAGATCACCATTGCCTTCCAACGCAGTATAGGCATCCGCATCCATTACTTTGAGTGTGCGGGAAGTGGCACTCGTTCCGGCATTATCCAACCAACTAGAGCAGCAATTAGATGCTTTCGAAATTTGGTCGCTTGGTGCCGACATTGTGACGGTTGACAATTTTGTACAACCTTGGAACATCCTAGAATAGCAGAAACTTTCTAATTGTTTAGCAGGTAACTCTGGTGCTTCTGTAAGATTGGTGCATCCGGTGAACATACCAGCATAGCAATTTGACTTCATGATTTCTGCAGGGAGTTTTGGAGCTTTGCTAAAACTGCAGTTAGTGAACATATCCTGATAGCACTGCCCAGCTAACTTTGTTGCAGGCAACTCTGGTGCTTCTTTCAACCAATAACAATAACTGAACATATTTGCATAGCAATTAAATGCTAATTTTGTAGCTGGCAATTTTGGAGCACTTGTAAGGCTAACGCATGCGTAGAACATGTTCTGGTAGCACTGGTCTTTTAATATTGTTGCAGGCAACTCTGGGGCATTCTTAAGGTAACGACAATAATTGAACATGCCGTTATAGCAGTCGCTTGCGATATCTGTTGCTGGTAGCTTGGGTGCCGAAGTTAATGCCTGACAGTTGTTGAACAATTTGAGGAAACGGGCTTGTGAGGTATTAACTTTATCGTAGTTACTGTAATCCAACAGTGTACGGATATCACCTGTACATGCCACCATTACATTAGTATTTACATCCTTTTCTTTATCTTTATCAAAGATGAAAGTGATAGTTGAATATATTCTTGTATCATTAGGATCTGCAGTACCCTTTATATTCTTTCCGCGCAAGCGTAGACCGCCCTTTTGTCCACCAAAAGTAATGCCTTCGTTAGCCTTTACTTCTTTCCAGTCTCCGAAGTTCACGGAATATTCAAGGTTGGAAATGGTATAACCACCATAGCATACCATCTTAAACGTCTGCTCTGCAGGAGCTGAGAATGTGACATAAGGAGTCTTGTCTTTTACATCGGTCGTTCCTTTTAGAATAGCTCCTGTTAGCCAATCAGCAACAGTTACATCGCCTATAGTCACCTTGCTCTTACCCACGGTAAGGTGATAGGTGTAGCTCTTGCCGGCTTCGAGTGCAGGGATGCCGGTGAGCGTTTCCGTTGTTTTGCTTGCTCCATCTGCTACATCAAGAGAAATGAAGGTTGCGGAACTTTGGACAGCGCATGGCTTGATAAGGGCATAGAACTTGTTATCATTGTGCTTATACGCTTTCACACCACAGACGCTGAGGCTGTTGACGTTATCAATCGTGGCACCGGCATACTGGTCGTTGAAGCCAGCAATCTCTACTACCACTCTCGCCATCTCACGCTTCATGGTGAGAGTAAGTTGATTGCTCTTGTCGGTATTGGTTTGCGAACCGCTAAACGACATGAAGTCAGCGGCAGCAAGCGATTCTATGTTGGTGTATTCCGTAGGCTGGTTGATGGTTCCATTGAACGTAGCAGGGTAGTAGGCGGTGAAAGTCATCTCATCGCTTTCCCATTTCAGGAACTTGCTGTCCTGCGGCTGCCATTCCGAGCCTACGAGCTTATAAGTTACGGCATCCTGGCCATCAGCCTTGACGCTTATCATATCATTCTCTTTGAATTCCTTCTGCTTTTCGGCATCGCCCAGCGGATAGCTGCGTGTGAAGCCATCGGCAGATGCTTTACCTACTTGCGCAGTGATGCGCACAGCGTTAGGGTCGCTATGGAAAGCAGAGAGGAGGTCTTCTGATTCGGAGCAGGCCGTCAGCGCCAGAATGGCGGCTGCGCATCCCATCATTCGTCTCATTATTTTCTGATACTTCATGGTCGTTTGTTGTTTAAATGTTAATGTTATTAATGAATGATTTCTATTATGCGTTAATGTTTTTTTGTCGTTCAGTTGTCGGGATTGAATATTTCGCCATGATACACCCAACCCTCGGTCCAGTCGTCTATCCTGATGCTTGAAAGGTACATGTATGGCTTCATCTCGTCATATTCCAAGTTGACAATATACTTGCCGCTTGGCTTCATGATAGGAGCGTTGATGTCGTAGTTAGCTATGGAACCATCAGGAGTTTTAAGCGTTAGTAACAGGTTGGTGGTATTATTGCCATAGCACGTAGGCATCAGGAGCAATGGTCCTGTTATAAACATATCATTGGACATGGCTATTACAAGAGGAATATCGTATTCTTCCTTTGTCTTTGTTGCTATGCCGAAAGTTCCATCTTCATTTTGCTGCAATGCCAAGAGTCCAGTCGCCACATTCAGCACTTTTCCAGTGATTATTGTATTTTGAGGAACGCCATTAATGATAATGGAGAGTTCGGCAAGCACACGCCGCATGTCGCTTTTTGTGATATAGTGTACTTCCTCGTTGTCGATGGTTATCTCCGTGACACCATAATAGGCATGGTCGGTTGCGGCATTGGGATTGGACAATCCAAGCTGTACCATGTTCATGTCCCCCGCGGTTCTTGTTGGCTCAATCATGATGTACGGCTCCACAAAGTTGGCTGTAGTGAGTATTCGGTAATTGCCTTCGGGCAGAGAGAAGTTCTGGCTTGCTATATCCTGCGGATTGGCAAATTGGTCTTCCTCCACTAAAGAGCCATTGTCGGCATTGAAAATCCAGATTTTCACATCCTTCACTTCCGTGCCTTGGTCGGCTTCGTCTTGCCATGCAAGCGATACCGACAGACTGCCATCGTCTTCATCGTCGTGAACATTATGGTCGCACGCGGTAAAAAGGCATGGTATGCATAGCAGCACCCATAGCCAAACGTTGATTTTGGTATTTGTTCTCATCCTAACATTAGTTTTATGGGTTACTATTGTTTGTGATATTGAAGCCCAACCTTAAGCCACTCTCCCAGACAAAGTTGTTCTTGTGCTGATACTCAGGCATACCGTCTATACGATTGCCCGTAAGGCGTGTCAGTCCTGAATAGAAGCCAATACTTAAGAGAGGGTTAAGCTGGTAGCCAACCTGCAAGTCTGCTCCATACCCGAAGTGGCATTTGGTAGGTGCTTTCGCAACATCTTTTCCGTCGGAAATGGTCTGTATGTCGGCCTTGGTCGTTACGGCGTATAAGTGAGGCGAGAGCGATATGTTCCAGCGGCTGTTGGCAGGTTTGTGCCACAAGGCCAAGAGGTTGACGTTGACTCTTGCTCCATACCATCCCATTGTGGCATGGCTTTTAAGGTTGGCATATTCCCAACATTCCATGCCCAAGACGGCTGCCTTGTAGTGGCGTCCATCGCTTCCCAGCCAATAATGTCGCTCCACACAGCAGTCTTGTGCCGATAGGCTCACCTCGCCATACTTGGCAGACAGCTCTGCCGAGAGAATGGTGTTGAAACGATAGCCACCATATACGCCTGCAGCCCAACCAAGGTGGGTTTTGTCGTGTCCGAAGCTTGAGAATGTGGAGAAAGCGAAGGGTATTCCACCTTCCACTCCTGCATACCAACCTTGCGAATTAGACTGAGACTTGCCATCTGCTTTAGCTTTCGCAACAGAAAGAGGGAGTAGCAGCGCAAATAATGCTGCCAGAAACCTAATCTGTGTTGTTAAGAAATGTGTCATATTAATAAGTTTAGATATATTCGTACAGAAAATTGGGCTTTTATGAGCCTAAATACCTCAAAAATGAGTGGGCAAATCATGTATCAAGTATAGTTGCCAATAAATATTTCGTGCTGCAAATATACTGTTTTTAATTTAAATTAGGTGTCTACTTTTAGTGTTCATGTGTCTACTTCCTACAAAAAAGGTGTCTCATTCAAGGAATGAGACACCTGTACATAGCTTATACAATCTGATTTTCTCTCCATTCGGTAGGAGTGCATCCCTCCTTAGTCTTGAAAAGGCGGTAGAGATAGGAGCGGGAGGAGAATCCGCATTCGAGCGAGACGATGTCGTTGGTATAGTCAGGATTTTCCAACATCATCTTTTTTGCCGCATTGAAACGTATGTCGGCGAGCCATATTCTGAAGGTCGACTTCAAGCATTGGTCGAAGAATGCAGTAAGCTCGTCTTTGGTGATGCCAATTGTATCCGAGAGAGTGAGCATGTTCACCGTGTTGTCCTTGTAGCCTAAATTCGTGCACCATTCGTCAAGACTGTGCTGAATAATGTTTCTTTCACTATCCGATAGCAGGCATTGTGATTTCGCGTTTCCACCGTTTTTTTGTCTTTCCTCTTCTTTGTCCAAGAGTTCTTCGGTAGGAGTGTAGTTGCTGCCAAGAGCTATAAACGAAAGATTAAAGAACAACAGTGCAAGCAAAACAATAGGACCTATTATATATAATATGGTGATGGAGAGGATGGCAACCGGCATGGTGAGAGACGCAAGCAATAGAATGACGACACTTGCGCGTGAATATCTCACGTAGGGCAGCATGTCGGTTGCAGACATTGTTTCCAACATTTTCTTACGTCTTGACATCTCGCGTAGTATCATGGCTATACAGTAGACTACACTTGCGCAAAACAGAGCGAGCATCATATATAGCCCCTCTTTGATGAATAGGCTATGATGTAGGTAGACACTCACGCCAAAGATCAAGAGAATGGCAGCATAAATTACCCCGCACACGATGTTCATCTTACTGCTTTTGGCACGGGTGGTCTCTATGTTGTAGACACTCATAGAGATGAGCGAGAAGCATGGGGTATAGATGAGGATGTTGATAACAGCTCCCAAACTGTCGTCGATGGCACGGAATCCGAAAAACATCTGTACTACATATTGCATAGCCAATCCGATCAGGGCGGCAACTATCATCCAGCGCGACCGCTCATACCGCTTGTTCCTCCACCTTACGTGCAGAGCAGAGACTGCCACTATGAAGGCATTGATGAGCATGAATATGAAGCATGCAAATTGAAATAGAAATAAAGAGTTCATTAGTTTATTGTTTGTCAAAATCTTTGTACGAATGCTCCAGGTCCAAATAGTGGAAGTTGTGCTGTCGCTGGTCGTCGTGTGGCGGTATGGCCATGTAGTTGCCGTACTTGTTGGATAGGTAGGTGTTGTAGTCGGCAACGCCTTTGAGTGTGGCATCCTCGAAAGAGTAGGGTGTAGGAGTGCCAAGAGTAGATTTCAACAGTGTGCCTTTAGAGCCGTCGTCGTAGTCGGCCACAAGTCGGCAATGGTCGAAATCATATTCTTGCAGCAGAGTTCTGATGTGCTGCTGCACACGCTGCATGGTGTAGAGCTTGCGACAAAGAAGTGGTAGCCACGAGCTTGGACCGTGGCCATGCTTGTAGGGGTCGCGGTGAATGAGGTAGAGCAGGCGCTTGTAGTACTCGTATTTGGCGAAGTGAATCTTGCGCTTAAGCCATCCCTCTGGTGCACCGTCGATGGGGAACACGTCGATATAGATGCCGCCGAGATAGCGCAGATGCATACGCTCGATGAGAGTAGTAGAGGCGTCTTGTATCTTGCCGAAGGGCAGCGGATACTCGCTGTCGGTCTCTGTGCACACCATCTCGTAGGGTTCAGGAAGCCATTCGGCAGCATGTTTTACAAGAAGGTTGTAGTCGGCGCGCGGCATGGCAATGTCGAGGTCGTCGTCCCATGGTATGAATCCCTTGTGGCGAATGGCGCCAATCATAGTTCCTGCCCAGATGTAGTAGCGCAAGTTATGTTTCTCGCACACCGCATCCACTGCCTTTGCTATTTTCAGGATATGCTTGTGCACATCGTCTATATCGTAGTTAGCCATTTTAATGAAGTCTTGTTGATGATTTATAATAGTTCGGCAGGTATAAGTTGCTTTGCCTGGTTGAAGTCGTCCACGGTGTCAAGTTCGATGGAGAAGAGGTCGGTGGTGTTGACGGCACGGAAACTGTAGCCCTGCGGAATGAGCCGCTCGAAGGCGCGCTCATAGAAAATGTCAACAAGATTCTCCTGCTCAATCATCTTTTCGAGTTCCGCGTAGAGAGCCTTGCTGTAGTTGGCCTTTATCTTCTCGATGCCCACCGACTCACCCAGTGCTCGGCTTATGTCAAGCGTCTTGCTAATCTCCGTCACCATGTTGTTGTCGTCCACAATCACCTTCATTTCCTCCTCGCCAAGTTTATGGGTGTTCACGGCGAGAGCAGTATTGTCGTTTTCTGCGATGCGCTTCACCACGGCAGGGTCGAAGAGAATGTCGCTGTCGAGTAGGATGAAGTCCTCGCCGTCGACGCTTGTACGTGCCAGCCACAAAGAGTAGATATTGTTGGTTGTGGTGTAGTCGTCGTTGTTGATGAATGTGAGGCGCATGTCGGGATAGTGCTCTGTGAGGAAGGAGCGTATCATTTCCTCGCGGTAGCCTGTGACAACAGTAAGGTCGTTGATGCCGGCAGCCTTCACGCTGTCAACGGTGCGCTGCAATAGCGAGCGCGAGCCTACAGTGAGCAAGCACTTTGGACATTTGTCGGTGAGCGGGCGAAGGCGCGAAGCCATGCCCGCTGCAAGAATTACTGCTTTCATTTATCGTTGAATTTTTCTGCAATATGTTTTATCACGTCACACACAAGACGGTTCTGCTCACGTCGTCCGAGAGTGATGCGCATGTGGGTGTTGATGTCGGGTTCGTTCATGAACTTCACCTTGTAGCTCTGTTCGGCAAACTCCTGCTGCAAGGCCTCCTTCATGGCGATGGGATATTTTATGAGAATGAAGTTGGCAATCGACTTATACACCTTGAATCCTGGCAGCGCGCCAATCTCGTTGGTGTACATCTCGCGTGCCTCGTCCATCACGTTGGCAATGTCGCGGTAGTGGTCTTCCGACTTGATGGCAGCAATAGCCACCTCCTCTGACAGTCGGTCGTAGCCCAGATACTTGTTGGCATAGCGGCTGAAACGCTCCATCATCTCGCCTTTGCCCACGAATCCGAATCCCCAGCGCAGTCCTGGCAGTCCGTAGAACTTAGACAGCGTGCGGCAGAAGACGACGTTGGGGTGACGCTCAATCATGTCCTTGATGTAGCTGATGTCGGAAGTCACGTAGGAGGCATAAGCCTCGTCGATAAGCATAACCGATGTTTCGGGCAGCATATTGGCGAGACGCTCAAGCTCTTCGTTGGTGAGTCCGTTGCCGGTGGGGTTGTTTGGCGAAGCCACAAGCATAATCTTGGGTTGCTCGTCGACAATCATCTTCTGCAGTCCCTCGAAATCGTAGGCAAAGGAGTCTTCGGTCTCGTAGACGGGATATTGCATGGTGATGCCGTTCACCTCGTCGGCGATAGACTTGTAGTACCACCACGAGAATTTGGGTATGAACATCTTCTTATTACCGTCGGCTTCGGTAAGAAAATAATGCACAGCCATTTTTAGCAAGTCTTCAGCACCATAGCCCAGAAGTATTTGCTTCTCGTCCATGCCGTAGTATTCGGCAAGGAACTCGGAGAAAATGCTCTTCTTGCCCTCGTCGTAGATGCGTGTGTAGAAAGCCAACTTGCGGATGTCGAAATTCTTGATAGCCTCTACCACCTCGTTGGATGGAGTGAAGTTGAACTCGTTTCTATCAAGATAATTCAATTCTGTTTTCATTATCGTTTGGAGTTGTATGTTCTTTATATTGGATGTAATCTGTGCAAAATTAGGCAATTTTCTTGAGATACAAGCCTATTGTTCTTACAAATTGACCATATATATACAAAAAATCCCTTATTTCGAGTGTTTTATGCGCAACACATAGGCAAGCACACAGGATATGGTGAGAGTTATGGTGTATGTTGCCGATGCGAGCATGAAGAATTGTCGGTAGCCGATGTCGGAGAGTATCATTCCGCTCATGGAGTTGACGGCTATGATGGTGAGCGACATTAGGCTCAGAGCTATTGCCCTGCGCAATGTGCTGCCATTGCCTGTTGATGTGAAGTGCAGCACCACGGAGTGGCATATTGCAATGCTTATGCCCAAAGCCACACTTCCTGCAAGCATCACGGTGCTTGTGAGCGCGAGTGTGGCTCCCAGATGGTAGCTTAGGTAAAGCACCGACATGCCGTGCGACGCCATGGCAAAAGGCATTGCCATAAGGCACTTGCTTATGCTGAAACGCCGTGTGAGAGTGTTGCCCAAGACGCATCCCGCGCCTAAGCCGAATATAGAGATGGTGCCGAACGTCAGGCCTAATTCCTGTGGCGAGAGTCCGAGTCCTCCATTGTGTGGGGCGTCGATGATGAACAGGGGAGTGGTGCAGGCAAGCAATGCTTCGGGCAGAAGGCTCAACAGAAAGAAGTAGAGCAGAGCGCGGTTGCGCCAGCCTTGCAGCAGGCTCTCTATGGCAGCGTTGTAGTCGTGGCGGTGCAGCCCGAAGAGGTCTTTGGGTTTAGCCCAGCTCTGTTTGCCGCCAGGCAGGAAGATGCTGTGCCACAGCCACAGGAAGAACTCTATGCCAGCCATTATGTAGAACACCAAGCTCCATGAGTAGCGCACATTGCGCGTCACCACCTCCATGTTGCCGCCCAACATCGTAAGGGCTCCTATGCCAAAGAGCATCGACAGGCAGCGGAACAGCAGCGAGAGTCCGTTCTGCTTGAGGGTTTCGGCTGACTGCCGCTCAAGGTAGAAGCGTTCGAGGGCGATGTTGTAGAACACGCCCGACAGCACAAAGAAGGGTAGGAAGCACATGGTGCCTTGCTGCCAGTAGCCAGTAGGCAGAATGAAGGCTGTGGCCCAAAGCGACAGGGCAGCAATAAACTCTGACGAGAGAATCCACACCTTTGTGGTGCCACGGAAATAGGTGATGACCGTCTCAAACAGCGGACGCAGCACGAAGGGGAGGCACAGTATGGAGATGTAGAGGGCTGTCTGGGCATTGCTCAGTCCGTAGCGGCGCAGCATCACCAACGTTAGGATTAGGACAGACGGTAGCAGGCCGTCGCCGAATAACAGCGACGGAAACCACGACCAGCGTATGCGAAATGATGTGTTAGTGATGTGTTCTGTCATAATTCACCTCTTTTTTCCAAATTCCGGGTCTATCTTCAGGAATGCCGTCACAAGGAACGTGATGACGCAGCACGCCATTACAATGATGAAGAACATCTGATAGCCCACCATGTCCTTGATGTAGCCCGACACCATGCCAGGGAGCATGAGTCCGAGATAGGAGATGCCTGTGCAGATGGAGTAGTGGGATGTGCGGAACTTGCCCTGGCTGTAGAAGAGCATGTAGAGCGTAAGCACGGTGAAGCCAAGTCCGTAGCCAAACTGTTCGACAAACAGGCACGACGACACCACCCACAGATTGGAGTTGAGTGTGTAGCTGAGATATATGTAGACGACGTCGGGCAGGGTAATGGCGCACACCATAGGCCAGAGCCATCGTTTCATGCCGTCGCGACTGACAAGTACGCCGCCTATGATGCCTCCGAGCAGCAGTCCTATGAGTCCTACGGTGCCTTGTGCGAGTCCGTACTCCTCTGGTGAGAGTCCGAGTCCGCCTTCGGCTGTGGAGCGCATGAGGAATGTCTTTGTCATAGTGTTGAGCAAAGCCTCCGGGAATCGGTAGAACAGGAGGAAGAGCATGACTACTACCGTCTCCTTCAAGCCAAACTTGCAGAAGAATGAGCCTATCATTGTCTTCAACTCCTTTGCCACTTCCTTGGCACTCTTGTCCGACCCGCTGTCTTCGGCTGGTTTAGGCATCATGCGGCAGTGGTATAGCCATATACCTATGAACAGGGCAGCGAGTCCATAGAAAATCAATGTCCATGTGTAGACCACCGACATGTGGAACGTGTGCTCGAGCAATCCTGCGAGCGACACGAGTGCTCCGTTGACGAAAATCACGGCAAGCCGATAGAATGTGTTGCGCATTCCAACGTACTTGGCTTGGTTGTGCTCGTCGAGTTCTATCATGTAGAAGCCGTCGGCTGATATGTCGTGCGTGGCACTGGCAAACGCCATGGCAAAGAGGAAGAACATGGTGCCTTGAAACCATAATGCGGTAGGCAAGGTGAAGGCGATGCCTGCCAATGCGCTGCCCATGAGCAGCTGCATCGTCAGCACCCACCAACGCTTGGTCTTGAGCAGGTCGATGAACGGACTCCATAGTGGTTTCACCACCCAGGGCAGGGCAAGCCACCCAGTGTAGAGTCCTACCTCGGCGTCGCTCAGCCCCATCTGCATGTACATCACAATGGACAGGGCTGTGACGATGACGTTGGGCAGTCCTTCAGCAAAATATAGTGTGGGAATCCATGCCCACGGGTTTGACTTTTTCAATTTTGAGTTTTGAGTTTTGAATTTTGAATTGTTGCGCGTTGCGCAATTTTGAATTTTGAATTTTGAGTTTTGAATTGTGCGCAAGCGCATTTTGAGTTTTGAGTTTTGAGTTTTGAATTGTGCGCAAGCGCATTTTGAATTATTCAATTTTGAGTTTTGATTTTTGCAATTCACAATTCCTAATTGTTCAATTCCAAATCGGCTATGCCGATAATTCAAAACTCAAAATTCAAAATTGCCAACGCCGATAATTCAAAACTCAAAATTCAAAATTCAAAATTGCCAACGGCAACAATTCAAAACTCAAAACTCAAAATTCAAAACTCAAAAAAATCTACTTGTAGATTTTTTTTATCTCCGCTCCTCTATAGTAGTGCAGCAGGATTTGGTCGTAGTTGTAGCCATTGGCTCCCATCATGGCAGCTCCTATCTGGCATAGCCCCACACCATGTCCCCAGCCGGCACCCGTTATGCGGAACGTCTGCGGCACACCATCCTCGATGTTCTCCTTGTCCACCACGAAGGCACTACTGTAGAGATGCGTCTCGCTCAGGGCACGGCGTATTTCGAGTTCCTTGCCGATGGTGAAAGAGCGTTCGGAACCAACAATCTTCAGTCGGCAGATGCGTCCGCTACGTCCGCGCTCCACAGGCACAAGATCGATGATGTCGCCGAAGTCCATCTTCAGTTTGTTGGCAATCAGCGTCTTCAGCTGTTCCTGCGTGTAGCTGACGTGCCAACGGTAGAAGTCGGTAGTCTCCTGGTCGTAGTTGTTGAGCACCTCCGAGAGAATCTTCTTGTCGTTGGTGTTGCAGAAGGCTTCGGGAGCGGTGCGTATCCAGCGCTCGGCATTCTCCTCAATGGTAAGGTCGGGCAATGCCGCGTTGGCTGCATCCTTGCCGTTGCCGTCCTTGGCAATGTCCCTCACCGCCACGAGATACGGTTTCTTGATGTTCTCCCAGCAATACTGGAACTCCTCGGTAGCACCACCGCAGCATTTGGAGAAACGTGCGTCGCAAATCTCGTTGTCGTTCAGCAGAATCTGTCCTCGTGTGGCATGAATGGCCTGCGCCACACGTGGGCTTGTGGCCTTGGTGATGCCTTGGTAGCGTTGGCAATGGTCGTCGGCACACACGTCGAAGATAGTGTGGTCCTCGCGGTCGTACCATTTTATCAGCTCATCGTCCTTGCGTATGAACGAGAAGAAACCGTTGCCGCCAGCGCCCGTCTGCTGTTTGCGTCGCTGTTCTATTTGTGCCAGAAGCCAGCTGCGCGATATTACGGCGTGAGCCTTGAGCAGTTCGAGGCTTGACGTTGCGCTCATCTCGCTCGAAATGACGCTCTCCAGATACTGCTCCACGGGCAGCTCGTTGATGGCGCACACCTGGTCGGAGTCAACCACAAGTCGCAATGTGCCAAGGAAGGTCTGTGTCTCCTGGCGCTCCCAGTGGAAGTTGAGTCCTATGGTGACATCGTGCAATGAGAACGATGCGTCGGTAGACTGCGGATGGAAAGTAAGCTCGCGGTATTGGTTGCCGTTCCACAGAATGCCTCCCTCGTGAAACTCCACCACCTGCTCGCCCTCAATCATGCTGCCCTTAGCCATGTAGGGTGTGTTGAGCGAGAACGAAATCTTGGCTCCGCTAACGATGCCCACCGACACCGAAGGCTGTTTGCCGGCAAAGTGGTTTGTATGAGCCATATTGTCCTCAGAGCGAGAGCGCAGCTTTTCCACAGTCTCGGCAAAGTCGTTAGGCTTCATTCCACATTCCTTTAGAATGTCAAGAGCCTCTTCGGGTGTGATGTTGTTGAAGTCCTCCTGACGTGGAGTGACGATAAAGCCCGACATGTCCAGCGCACCCGGACTGACGAGACGTTTGGCGTCGCCCTCCATGAAGTAGCAGTCGGGGCGATGCTTGCTTCGCGGAATGACAACCGAGAGATAGTTGTCGCCGTCGCGCCAAGCCACAATGTTCATCATAGGCTCCGTGTCGCCACCGTGCATGGGCAGCGAGGCATAGAGTTGGCGGAAGAGCTGCTCGCCTGTGGCCTGGTCGGAGCAGCGTATCACAAACAGAGGAACGGCTGTGCCTTTCACCGAGTCCAGTTCGCCCTTTCCGTCCTTCTTTATAATGGTGTCGAGATTTCGGCTGAGTCGTGCCCAGTCGTTCTGCATAGGCAGCAGTCCGGAGCATATAGCCTGGAAGTGCATGTGGTCGGGAGCTGAGGCTCCGCATTTCGGACCGTTGTAGAACACGGTGAGCGTGGGGTAGGCGTTGAGCAGACGGTAGATTTCGCCATAGTTCATGCCGATGCTTTGCGGGCGGTGGGCTCGCAATGGAATGGTGAAGTGCTGAGGCATGATGGGGTAGGGGTTGACAAGCAGCGTGAAGTTCTTGTCGATGTGTTTCTGCATCTGCTCCTTCGGTCGGTTCTGCTCGCACAGGAAGCAAGGACGCTGCGCTATGGACTTCTTGTCGATGCTTGCTCCTGTAGACACAATGCGCGCCGGGTTGAATTGAAGCTTCAGCGTGAGTTCGCCACAGCTTAGCTCGCGCGTCTTCACGTTCTTCAGGTCGCGGAAGTGGTTGCGTGCGTCCTCCCACACTTCGAGCTGTCGGTTGAAGAAGCGTTGCAGCGAGTTGCCAGCTATGTTGTCGGCATTGCCCGATGATAGCTGTTTGCGTGCTGCAATCTCCAATGTGCGCAAGCGGTCCTTGTATAGGTTGTTGGCGTTCTGTCGCTCAATGCTCAGGGCAGCGTCGCTGTTGCCGTCCCAGCGGCGGCACAGGTATAGCTCGTCGAAGATTCTGCCAATGCGATACTTGCGCGAGAAAGCCAGGCCGAGAGCATAGTCCTCGCCGTAGCTTGTGTTGGGGAACTGTATTTGTCGCACGATAGGGGTGAAGAAAGCTCGTGGCGCACCGAGTCCGTTGATGCGCAAAGCGTTGTTGGGGCCGTTGAGGTCGGTCCACTCTCTGTGGTCGATGAGTCCTGGAGGCAGAGTCTCAAGCTGGAAGTTGCACATGCGGTAGCTGCCTATAATCATGGCAGCCCCTTGGCGGTGGAACTCGTCCACAATGCGCTGCAATGTCTGTGGCGACGAGTATAGGTCGTCGCTGTCAAGCTGCACGGCAAATCGTCCGCAGCGCATGTCGTCGATAGCCACGTTCCAGCATCCGCCAATGCCAAGGTCGTTGCGTTTTGGCACGATGTGTATGAGTCGCTGGTCGTTCTTGGCAATGTCTTCGAGAATCTTGGTAGTGCCGTCGGTGGAGTGGTTGTCCACAACAATGACGTTGAACTTGAATGTCGTCTTCTGCGACAAAGCCGACTTCACGGCGTCTGCCACAGTCTTTGCTCTGTTGTATACGGGTATCACTACCGAAGCCTCGTGGCTGAAGTCCTGCTCGCTGAAGTCGGGCTTAACGTAGTGTGTGGTGTCGACGGTGGCTCCAATCTTCTCAAGGTGCTTGGTTGCAGCCTGTTCCATTTCCACTTGCACCTCGCGGTTGCGCGGGTTAACATAGTCGAACTGTTTCTCGCCACTCTTGCGCAGGTCGGTTTCAATCTGTGTGTACAGATATTCGTTGATGTGGAAAATCTGCGACTTTCGGCTGATGTATAGACGGAAATCGTAGAATCCCGCCCACTTGTAGTCGTCAAGTTGCTGTTTGGCGGCATAGGCATGAAGCAGCGATGCGCGTATGAGCACAAGCTGTCCGAAGTCGAAGTCGTCGCGCACACTACCCGTCTGATAGTCGATGACAGGATGTCGCTCTGTCGTTTCGTTCTTCTTCACATAGCTGTCGGCATACACCATGCCCGCTCCGCTGTCGGTTGCCACGCGCAGCATACGCTCCAGGGCGTGCAGACCGAGGCTTACGGGAGTGGCTTTAAGGTTGAGCAGCACAAATTCAGCGTCGGTGTGAGCCTCGATGTCGAGCAAAGTTCGTGTCGATGTCAGACCGTCGGAATGTACCAAGGTGCAGTCTTTCACCTCGTCTTCGGCGATATTGCATTCGCCCGATGTGAGAAGGCTGATATGTTGTATTGTCTTGCTCTGTCGCAGTTCGTGCAGCGTGTCCTTGATGTCGTCGACATCGCTGCAAGGCATAAAGCAGTCTATTTTCTCTCTCATATTTAGTTGTTGTTGTGCAAATCCTTAAGGAATTGCTTTAGCGTAATAATATCAACTTTTGGAAAATCTATTTGTTTCAATACATTAAAATGATGGTCGTGAGTTACAATATATTTTGCATTGCCAATAATGGCGCAATCTACAAACTTGTTATCATCTTCGTCTGCTTCTATAAGATGGAAAGCGTATGAAGGTGAAATTCGTTTGACATTTTTTCTATTCAGTATAGCCGTAATAATGAATTCGGAAACTAATGGAGAGATATTTCTTGCCATTACTTCCGAATACTCTTCTATTATCTCGTTTGTAACACAAAGTATATACTTGCCATCCAAAAAGTCTTGCCATACTTTGTAGTATTCATTCTGTGCGGAGATTGCCATTATAAGGCAGTTGGTGTCAAGCACGACATTCATAATCTATCGTTTGTATGGTGTTCTTTCGTGTAGGTTTTCAAAACTATTGTATTTTGCCTGTGTCATTTTTCCATTTTTCCACATGGCATCAATTTCTTCTTTTGCTTTTTTAGCAAAAAAATCAGATATAGCCTGTTTCAAATCGGCTAAAGCCTCTGGGCTTTTCACCCATTGCATCATATTGAGTATATCAATCTGTGCATCATTCAACACTGTTGCTGCCATATTGTTTAGTGTATTTTATATTACTTTTTTGTATAATAAGCAGTCTGTAGCCTATTATAATGCAAATTTAATGATTTTATTTTAGACGTGAAACAAAATCGTGTAGAAATTATATTACGGAAGCCCCCCAAAAAAAGACTCCGTGGACCCTCAGCTTCGTTCAAGCCGTAGTCCACGGAGTCTTTAAGTTATGTTTTTATCCCAAGGGATAAGTGGTTGATTTACTTGATAGGCTCGTTCTCAGGGTCGTAAATCGAGCGAGTCATTTCCTTTACGGTAAGCTCAGCCATAGCAATCCACTGGCTGCCAGAGTAAGCCTCTTCAATCTGCAACCAGAGATACTGGAACTCAGTCTCGCTGAACAATCCTGGCGAAGTGTACTCAGGAGCTCTGCCGCTTGGCAGAACATCGCTTCCGAGCTTGCCAATCTCCCATGCTCCAGCAGCATCAGGGTTGTCGCCCACATTGTTGCTTGCCAGGATAGTCATCTTCTTCGGGTTGTCGTTGTTGCCGTTGTCACGTCCCTTATACCAGAATGAGACGCCCTTCACCTTCTTGCCAAGGTCTACACGGATGTAGTGAGGCCATGCAGAAGGGGCACTCCAGCTCATGTGGAAGTAGGTGGCGTTGTTGCCGTCGACGAGGGCTGCGATAGGACCCTCTGATGACTCCTGGTCGTCGGTCCAAAGCTGTGCGGCTGTAAGGCTGATAGGTCCAACCTCATAGTCCTTGATGTCGGCAGGCACGTAGCCAGCCTTGGCTGTCTTTGTGAAGAGAGCCTTCTCGCCGCCGTCCTCGCTTACTGCTGTGAACGAGTAGGCCAGTTCGCCATACTTGGCATAGAGGCCGTCGATCATGATAGAGTCGGCATAGGTGCTGGCGTTGAGCACACGGTGACCCTTAACCGGGTCGTCGTAAGCCACCTTAATATAATAGAAGTCTGCGTTCTCTGGAGTCTTCCAGTGGAACACCACTTTGCCTGGCTGACTGCTGTCAACGGTAACGCTCGACTCCTCGATGTTCACCTTCGGTGTTGTCTTGTCGTCGTCGGAGCATGATGCCATAGTGCCTACAAGAGCTACAGCCATAAGCAATTTTATGAATGTCTTTTTCATCATTGTGTCTTTTTAATTGTAACAATGCTTAAAATTAATAGCCAGGAGTCTGCACTACGTGGCTGTTACGGTTGATGTCGGCTGACGGGATTGGCATGAGGTAGTTCATAGGCGACTGGAACTTACGTTCGAATACAACCTCCTGAACCTCGCCGAAGTCGTTGATGTTCTCAGCGTCGATGTTCAAGCCCTTCACCTTCACGTTGAAGTACTTCTCAGCGAGCAACCAACGGCGCATATCCCAGAAGTTCTGGTTCTCAAGATAGAACTCGTTCATGCGCTCGTTGCGCACGATGTCGCGCAGACCTTCCTTGGTAGTAGCCTTTGCAGGATCCTTGCCAAACTGTGCCCATGCTTCCTCTACGCCTGGCAGACCAGCACGTGTGCGCACCTTGTTAAGGTAAGTACGTGCAGTCTTGAGATCGCCAGTCTCAACGAGACACTCAGCATAACCCAAGTAAAGCTCAGCCAAACGGATGAGTGGCCACGGAGTATTGGTGTAGTCGGCACCTGTCTTCGACTTTGTGAGGTCTGGATTGATGAACTTCTTGTTCAGGAAGCCTGTCGGTGAATAGTTGCTGGTACGCTTAGAGTTAGCGTCTACACCACGGCTACAGTTGCCACCGAGCACGAAGTCGCAGATAAGTCGACCGTGAGTGTTGTCTGAAGTGAGTGTGTAGTTGGCATCATCACTATATGCACCGTTGTTTGAAGCACTCAGAATCTCGTAGTAGCCATCCTGGAAGGCAACCCAAGCATAGTAGCGTGGCTCGCGGTCGAGGTTGAACTTCTGAGTCTTGCGTCCTGGATAAGCTTCGTCCTCATGTGCTTCGTCCACTTCTACCGGATCCCAGCGGTTGGCATAGTCGAATGTCTTGTCCTGGTCGATAGGCAGACCGTTCTTGGTGTAGAAGCGGTTAAGCATGGCAATAGTAGGAGCCACACCATTCCATCCCCATCCACCATTGATGTACGGTATACTCTTGTTCTGCAATCCATAGTAGCCCTCACCACGTGAGTCAGCCCAGATAACCTCAGAGTTGGCACCTGCCTTCTCGTCCTCAGCCGAGTAGTCGGTGATGGTGTAGCGCAGAGCACGCACTATTGGGTCGGCAGGATAGCCGTTCTTGTTGAGCTTGCAGTCGCCACGATCATAGAGGTGGTAACCGGCTGTTTCGGCAGCAGCAATAGCGTCCTTGAATGCGGCAGCTGCCTTTTCCCACTTTTTGGCATCGTATGTCAAAGGCATAAGGGCGTTGCCATTATTGTCCTTAAATTCAGAGTAGAACTTGCTGTTGCCGTTGAACAAAGGCGAAGCAGCATAGAGCAACATCTTTGCCTTCATAGCCTTGGCGGCTACACTTGTGGCAAGACCGAACTCGTTGGCCTGAGCACCAGTACGTGTCTCAGGAAGACCCTTAGCAGCCTCGTCGAACTTCTCGCAAATGAAGTTCACGCAGTCGTCGTAAGGCTCCTGACCCTGATAGTCAGACGGCAGAAGCATAGGGTCTGGAGTCTGGTGAACAAGAATGATAGGACCATAGCAGCGAGAGAGCAGGAAGTGATAGTAGCCGATGAGGAATGTCACCTGTGCCTTGTAGTCGTTGCGGTCCTTTTCTGCCAGTCCATGGAAGTTGCCAGTCTTGTTAAGCTCGTCCTGGAACATGTAGCACTGGCGTATGCCCTGATACAATGTGTTCCAGTAACTTATCACTGGGTTTGAGGCAGAATAGTTGCCCTTCGGGAAAGCGGCGAATGTCTCATGCTCGAAAGCTGTCACTACCTCGTCGCCGGTAAGGAAGTCGAGCGACGTAGGTCCGGCGTTAGGTGTAGGCAAATATCCGTAGCAAGAGTACAGATAGTTGAGGGCTGCCTGGCGGTCCTTGGTCATGTCGGTGCCAGTGGTTGTCTCGGCAGGGATTACGTCAAGGTAGTCGCACGATGTCATCGTGAGTCCCGCAGCGAGCATGCAGCCTATGATTGCTTTATTTAGAATTTTCATATTGTTTTTTTAATTAATTGTGAGTTGAACACCTACGTTAACGGTCATCTGTGTCGGGTACTTGGTGGTGTAGTTGCCACCGCCCATCTCAGGATCCCACTTCTTGAACGGTGAGAATGTGAGCAGGTTGGTACCGTTTACATAGAATCGCATGTTCTTCAGCGAGTAGCCAATCTCTGCGTTCTTGAGCTTGAGGAAACGACCGTTGCGCAACCAGTAGCTTGATGATGCTGTGTTGTGGTTGTTGTAGTTGTCGGTCAGACGCGGATACTTGGCGTTCGGGTTCTGATTGTCTGGGCTCCAGTGGTCCTCGTCAACAAACTCCAATACGCCACGGCGGTAAGAAGAACCGAACGGCTGGATGTCGCTGAGCATGAGAGCCACGTTGCCACGACCCTGGAAGAATACCGAGAAGTCCCAGTTCTTGTAGCCTATTGATGGACCAAAACCGTAGATAATCTTCGGTACGCTTACGCCCAATGGCACCTGGTCGTCGGCTGTGATGCGTCCGTCGTACTCGCCATTGCGGTCTGGCTGGTCAACATACTTGATGTCACCAGGAGCGATGGCGATGTTGCCAAGGGTAGATGTCGGGTTTTTTGCGACGTCAGCCTTGTCGATGTAGAGACCGTTGGCCACGTAACCCCATACGGTGTTGACGTTCTTGCCCTGGCTCTTCATGGCCTCGCGCTTGCCCGGAGCCTCGTCGTATACCGAAATCTTGTTGTTGTTGTAGGTGAATGTACCCTGGAACTGGATTGAGAGATCGTTGTTGATACGCTTGCTGTAGTTCACAGCCATATCAAATCCCTTGTTAATCACCTCAGCAAGGTTGCCGTAGATCTTGGTGTTGGCAGTTCCCAAGTAGTTAGGTATAGAGAGCTTCTGCTGGAAGATGTTGGTACGACGCTCGCGGAACCAGTCGAAGGTGATGTCGAGAGCGTTGAAGAGCTGCATGTCGAAACCGAGGTCGAGCTTATGACCTACCTCCCATGACACGTTCTCGTTGCGCAGACGGTTCCATCCCGGACCTGAATATGTAACGAAGTTGCCTGGCAAACCAGTTGTGAACCCACCGTTGCCGGTGAGAGCTACATCCTCACGATAGATGAAACGCTCGTAGCCATACTGGTCGTTACCTACAAGACCGTAAGTACCACGGATCTTGAAGTTTGAAACAACGCTCTTGACTGGCTCCCAGAACTTCTCCTCGCTGATGTTGTAGCCTAAACCTACTGATGGGAAGAAGCCCCACTGGTGGCCCTTGGCAAACTGCTCCGAACCGTTGTAACCAGCATTGAACTCAATGAGGTAGCGGTGCTTGTAGTCGTATGTGGCACGTGCAGCGAAACCAATCTTGCGCTGTGGCAGAGATGCGAGCACATTGTCGGTGAAGATGTTAGAGCTGTACTGGTTGATGTTCCAGAGGAGCATACCAGTTACGGTGTGGTCGCCGAATGTGCGGTTGTAGTCGAAGTATGCCTGAGCATAGTAGCGACGGTCACCGGCATTCTGACCAGAGTTGCTGAGCACTGGCTTAGATGGGTCGCCCTTAGGAGTCTGCACGTAAGAGAATGTGCCGTCTTCGTTCTGGGTATAGTTTTTCAACTCATAGTGGTTGAAGTTGAGCGAGCGGAATGTAGTGCTCTTCGACCAGTTCTTGAATGAGAACATCACGTGGAAGCCGAGTCCCTGAGTGATGAAGTCGAGCTTCTGGTCAAAGTTCAAGTTGGCTGTGATGGTACTTGCGAATGAGTCCTGATAGCCGCTCACGAGACGTGCCATAGGGTTGAAGTTACCACCGTTGGCAAGCTGACGATAGCCCCAGTGTACCCACTCGTCGCCCTCATTGTCGTACTGGATAGGGAAGAGCACCGGGTTGGCGTTCATCATCTGTGAGTAGAGGTCGTTCAACGAACCAGAGATGTCGTTGCTGCCAGCAAGCGGACCGTGCATGTTGTCGAGACCTGCGTACAAGTGGAGGGAGATCTTCGACGACTTCGACATGTTGAAGTCGATGTTGTTCTGGAACGCATAGCGCATGTAGTCGATGTTGTTGTTGTAAGAATAGTACTCCTTACTGCGGTTGCGCAACATACCAGTCTCATGGCTCACGTTGAGGTTCATGAAGTACACAATCTTGTTGGTACCACCACGCACGTTCATGTTGGCCTTCTGGTTGTAAGATGCTGTCTTGAACATCTCCTTATACCAGTTGACATCAGGGAACACCTCGCCATTGACATGATTGCGAGTGTTTGCAATCTGCTCGGCTGTGTAGAGAGTGTTGCCAGTGCCTTCGTTGGTCACAGCCTCGTTGAACAGCTCCATGAAACGTGCGCCGTCGACAAACTTAGGCTTTGATGTAGGCATAGTGACGTTGGCCTCCACACGGAACGAAATCTTCGGACGGTCGAGGTCCTGGCCGCTCTTAGTGGTGATGATGAGCACACCGTTGGCACCACGCGAACCATACATGGCGGTGGCAGAAGCGTCCTTAAGGATAGAGAAGCTCTCGATTACGTCTGGGTCGAGGTGGTTGAGGTCGTCCTGCGAAATCTCCATACCGTCCATGACGATAAGCGGCGACTTGGCACCACTAATGGTGGCGATACCACGGATGTAGAAGTCGGAACCGTTGGCACCTGGCTGACCGCTGCTCTGTGTGGCGATGACACCCGACAGACGTCCTGCGAATGATGATGAAATACTTGCTGATGGCACGCGCAGACTCTCAGGCTTAACCTGCTGCACCGAACCTACCACAGTCTCCTTCTTCTGTGTGGCACCGAATGCGGTCACCACAACGTCGCCAAGCTGCTTGGCATCATCCTTAAGAGTTACTGAGAAGACTGTCTTGCCCTTCATCTGCACTTCCTGCGTCTGATAGCCGAGGTAAGAGACTACGAGCACGTCCTTGGTGTTGGTAACGTCGAGCATGAACTTGCCGTCAGCGTCGGTTACTGTGCCTTTCTTAGGGTTGCTCTTCAAAACAACGGAAGCACCTATTACGGTCTCACCGTTTTCGTCAAGCACCAGACCGGTAATCTTATGATGCTTAGCCTGCTGTGCGGCAAAAGCAACATTCTCGGTCTTAGGCTTCAGCAAACTTGCGACATCAGCTGTGTTTTTGCTAATGGTGTTGTCAGCAGCAAAAGCTGATATAGGCAGCAGAACGGCTGCTCCTATGATACCACTTCCAATGCTGATTTTTTGTTTGTTTTGCATAAGTAGTAAGTAATTAATATGAATGATTACACCCGTAGCCGGATGCGTTGTTATTTAATTCTGATTTGGTTGTAATACTCTGTTTATGGTCTGCATAGATTGTTATGCTTCATATATACGTCTGCAAAATTACAGAATATTTATTAACCGACAAAGATAATTTTATAAAATTTTATAATAAATGATGTTTTTGTATGGAAATGCGAAATATCAGATTATCTTTCGTGTATATGTGGCGAAACGTTAAAATGTTAATTCAATGGTTCGTTAAAATTTGAGATAACGGCTAAGCGGCTTTACGCTGCCAGCCAA
>OCLF01000086.1_pt1 | contig 28590 bp, 33 predicted proteins | sample 1502881 | NCBI WGS metagenome assembly OCLF01 (sample SAMN03418267, study PRJEB22391) | human gut metagenome | biome: human-gut; feature: organic feature; material: feces | host: Homo sapiens | place: Tanzania | collected 2013-01
AGCACTCCATTCATCTTAGTGTTGCATTAGAAAACAAATGGAACGCTGAAATGACACTGCAAAAGTACAAATAAAAATTGAGATACAGAATCTTTTTAGTGTTTTTTATGGATAAGGGTGCAATAGGAGAAAACTTCTCGAACTGTTCGAGTTATTTATCCAGTGCTTGATATTTAGAATGCTGACTCTTGTACTCCGGCACAATTTGCTTCATCTTGCCCACTATCTTCATGTCGTCGAAGGTCTGAGCTATGCATGACAGTTCGTCCAGTTCCTTGCATACTATCCTCCGCATTGCAGCATATCAAGGCACCGCCCCCTGAGGTAGTAATCATCTTGTTTCCGTTGAAACTCAGCACGCCAAACTTGCCGAAGGTGCCCAGCACCTGTCCTTTGTAGCGTGATCCGAATCCCTCAGCGGCATCCTCCACCACAGGAATGCCATACTTGTCGGCTATCGTCATGATGCGGTCGCAGTCGTAGGGCATACCGTAGAGAGCCACTGGCACGATAGCCTTCGGGTACTTGTTTCTCTAGCTTATTTATATCGATTCTCCAGCATTTTCACACGAATCAATTATTACATATAGGTACACATAGAAGTTGTTGCCAAGCTTCATTTAGCTTGACAACAACCCATGCTGTATTTCTAAAAAGTTATTTCCTAATCTTGTGTTTTCGCAGGTATTAGTTGGTGTTATTGGTATTAATTATTTCATCCCCCTTGTCATTCTATCTTCCATTCCAGGCAGTTCACCTCGTCCTTCACCGAGAAGTTCAAGCCTATCTTCACCACCTTCTTGCCGCTCATCTTGAAAGCGTCGGCATAGTGTTTTGCCTCTATCTGGGCTAGAGCCTCCTCGGCACTCTTGTTGAACTTCAGCTCCATCACGTAGATGGTATCAGCCGTCTCCATCGTAATATCGATTCTGCCCTTCGCCGTATGCTGCTCCACGAGGATATCATAGTTGGTGAGCAGGGCAAACATGATGTAGAGCGTCTGCTGCCAATGCCCCTCGTAGTGGGTGTTGTCGCAGTAAGGCACCGTCTCCAGGAAGTCGTTCAGCAGGCAGAAAGCGGCATCCATATCCCCCTTCTTCACCAATACCGACATCTTGGCGATGGTCGTGTTAGCCTTCGCCGACTTGTCCGTCAGATAATGAGGCAAGAGACTTCCATATAGCCCCACCCTTATCTCCTGGTTAGGCAATGCCAACAGGTACAATTTTGTAGGCTTGTCATATCCCTTGATGGTGACATACCCGCTCTGATAAAGCAAAGGTACGATGGTGGTCATCGTTTCGGTGGGGGCATCAAAGTCCTTCTTGCCCACCTCTATGGCCTCGCCAAGGTCTGCAGGCAGGAATTCATACTTTCTCATCATATTGATGAGATAAGTAGGAGTGCCCGAGCCGAACCAGTAATCATCCATTTCCTGCTTGGCGAAGCAATTCAGCAAGCTGTAAGGATTGAAGACATCAGGCGATGGCCAAGTGAAGTGATAACCATCATAATGGTCTTTCAGCTCCTGGATGGTCTCCTCCCTGCTCAGTTCCAGTTGCTCGGCAAGAGCGTCGATGTCATCACTCATCTGGGTCAACATTTCCTCCTTGGTGATGCCGCAGATGCCGGCGTAAGGCTCGTCCATACTCACATTCTTGATGTTATTGAGCTCACTGAAGATGCTGAGCTGCGAGAACTTCGTGATACCCGTCAGGAACACAAAACGGAGCAATGGCTCGCAATCTTTCAAGGGACTGTAGAAATTGCGCATCGTATTGCGCAAAACATCGAGTTTTTCCTTCTCATGAGCCACATCCAGAAGCGGTGCATCATATTCATCGATGAGCACCACAGCCTGCTTGCCAGTCTTTGCAGTAACTGTTCTTATCAAGTTGAGCAAACGGACGTTTGGGGCTGAAGAATCATAATCCACTCCAAACCTATCCTCATTTTCCTTTAATATATATAAGAGGTATCGATCCAGCTGTTCCTTCTCCATATGTTTGCCTCCAGCCAGGCTGAAGTGCAGCACGGGATATTCGTTCCACTCCTTCTCCAGCTTCTCGATGGCAAGCCCCTCGAAGAGTTCCTTCTTACCCTCAAAATAACTCTGAAAAGTGGAAACCAGCAGCGACTTGCCGAAACGGCGTGGTCGGCTCAGGAAGAAATACGTACCATCGGTATGTGTCATACGATAGATGTATTCCGTCTTGTCCACATAGAACTTATCCTCCTTGCGGATACGTTCAAATGTCTGAATTCCTATAGGATATAATTTTCTTGCCATAATCAAATGCTATCTAATGAATTGCAAATATACATCAAATCCCCGAAACAACCAAGCATTTCTACGATTTTAACAAAAAATAAATCCCGACCCAGAGATTCCACTGAATCTCCGAGCCGGGAATAGCATAGTTTTAAATATAGAGAATTAAATTTCCACTTCCGTCCCCCTGGTGTGCAGGATGACATCCAGGATAAGGTGGAATACAATCCATACCACGATGTCGATGGCCAGGATATACGTGATGTTCACGTGGCCGATCATCAGGAAGTTGAGCAGGATAAACATCAGCGAGAGCGCACAGATGCTCACCATCACCTGTCTCACCCTCAATCCACATCTCAGCAACTTGTGGTGGATATGATTCTTGTCCGGCAAGAACGGGTTCTTCTTGCATCTCAGTCGGTGGCCCACCACTCTCACCACGTCGAGCAGCGGCACCAGCATGGTGGTAAACGCCAGCACCATATTATAGTCGCTCACGGCACGGGGATGCACATCCACCGTACTCAGGTGAATCATCAGGAAGCTGATGATATATCCCAGCGACAGCGAACCCGAATCACCCATGAAGAGCTTCCTGCCCCTCATCTCGTTTCCAAACACATTATAATACCAGAACGGGATGATCACACCCAGTGCCGAGATACACAGCAGGGCATAGGAGTACAGTCCCAGCCAGATATGCAGCCCCGCCAGAGCCACCAGCGAGATGGCACAGAGCCCCGAAGCCAGACCGTCGATGCCGTCAATCAGGTTGATGGCATTGGTAACATACACCACGATGAGCACGGTAAACGGCATGCCGAACCATGGTGAAACCTGATACACCCCGAAGAGTCCGTCGAGCGACTTGATCCATACGCCCGAAGCCACGAGCAGGCTTGCCGCCAATATCTGCACCAGGAACTTCTTCTTGTACCCCACGCCTATCAGGTCGTCGGCGAGGCCCACCAGGAAGAGCATCATGCTACCCACCAGCAGGGCGAGGTATTCATAGGGAGCCTCCCCATGCATAGCCCCGCTGTTCAGCCCCATCAGGTGATGCACCAGCACCAGACCACCCATGGTAATCAGCATCACGGGGAAGAACGACAATCCGCCCAGTCTTGGTATCGGCGCATGATGCACCTTTCTCTTATCAGGCATATCAAACAATCTCTTCTTATGAGAGATGAGCAGAATGTTAGGCAACACGATATTGGCGATAATCATCGCCACGATAAAGGCACCCAGCAAATAAAAATGAATTGGCTGAATCATATATCAATACTATTATTTTTTAGCATTTACTTTTTAATATTTCACCTATTTTATATAGATAGCGTAATCCCAGCAGGAAGATGTTAGAATACACACCGTTCTTTCTGAGCGCTTTCAGGTGGTCACACATGATGCGCTTATGGCTCTCTAATCCAGAGTTGGAAGCGCCACCAGTGCGCATGGTTACAAAGTCTTTGTTGATATAGTGCGTTTTAATTTTATTTACGAAGATAAGTCTCAGCAGATTCTCAAAGTCGGCAGCCACCCGATAGTTTTCGGCATCAAAGGCGCCAAACTTTTCATACACTTCTTTACGGCAATAGAACGAAGGATGAGCCGGCATGAAACCCAGTCTCATCATCCATCTTCTGAAAGGCTTGGAGCTATAGTATCTTACGCATTTCTTCAACTCCTCATCGTCCACATAGTGTATGTCGCCATACACGGCATCCACCTTTTCATTCTCCAGCGTCCTTGCTATGCAAGCCAATGCATCATCCGAAGTATAGAAGTCATCCGAGTTAAGAATACCGATTACCTCCCCCGTAGCCATCCTGATACCCTTGTTCATAGCATCATAGATTCCCTTATCAGGTTCGCTGATATACCTCATTCTTCCTTCAAACAGAGGTTCCATCTTCTTTACCACCTCCAGGGTATTATCCTTAGAAGCCCCATCCACGACCAGCAATTCATAGTCGTGATAGGTTTGGCTGAGCACACTTTTCAGGGTGTCGCCCACCGTCTTCCCGCTATTATAAGTAGCGGTAATGATAGAGATTTTCATTATTTTGCGATTATGTTAATATGCTAAATATCAATATTATAATTATCTTTCAAAAACTTTCTTATCTTCTCTTTATCATTTCCACACGCCTTCTTTACCTCGAAGATTTTGGCATCTACTAATGTACGATACCACCAGCCCTGCAGAAAGTCCCACAAGAATCCCTCTTTACCATCACGCCATCCTCCTTTCACGATATAGCGATAAACAAAGTAACCAAAAGCTCTCCAGAATAGCGGCATCTTAGCATACTTTGCCTTTTGTGCACGTTTCTTCTCTACTTCCTCGCCATGATCTTGCTCCAACTTACTTGTATCTGATAGATGATATTCAGCATCTAACAGGATAGCAGCTTCACGTGACGCATAGTTCTCGTGCTTGATGGTGAACTGACCGATTGTCAGACGATTGTCATCCACAAACTGATGTTTCATTTCGATGGTTTTACCATCCAAGATCGAGAGATGCTCATCCATGATACGCTTGTCATAACGAGCCTTTCCAGTTCGGAAGATTCTCACGATTCGGATACCATTCACAATACCATGATGAAGTATTTTTCCGCAATAAGCGCGCGCGCGAGAGAGAGAGAGGGCTGAAACGCCCTCATCCATTGTTGGTAGTTTTTCATTGAGTTCGGCAATGAGATCAGGCATGAGATATTCATCTGCATCGAGTCTGAGAATCCATTTTGTATTGATAGAGACATTATCTATCAACCAGTTAAACTGTTCTGCCTGATTCCCTGGCCACTTATGCTGTATCACTTCCGCCCCCATTTCTTTGGCTATTTCGCAGGTTTTATCTTTCGAGAAGCAATCCACCACGATGATTCTCTTGGCAAACTTTCCCACGTTTTCGAGGCATCTTCTGATATGAATTTCCTCGTTATACGTAAGGATAATGGCTGTAATGTCTAGCATAATTTATTGTTATTGTTTAATGATTCAATAAGCGTATTGAGAGAACTCTTCTGGAGGAATTCGATAGCCTTTCCTCTCACACGGATTACCAAAAGCTATCGTATTTTCCTCCACATCATGCCATACCACGCTTTTTGCTCCAACCACACTCAATGTTCCGATCTTTACTCCCCTAGCTATATAGACATCGCCACCAATAAAGCAGCTATTGCCTATATGCACAGGATGATTCGAACCTTCGAAATATCTGGATTTCACATTGTGCCCTTCTGTTATGATATGCACGTTATTGCCAATAGCCACGTGATTTCCCATATATATTTCTCCTTGCAAGTAGCATTGTTCATCTATAGAAACACCATCGCCCAAATGGAGCTTCCAAGGCAGATGCACGTAAGTAGAAGAAGCGATGAAACACCCCTTTCCTATCTCAGCGCCAAAAGCACGCAAGCAAAAGATTCTCCATTTGCCAAGAAACTTAGGTGTTGTGGCATAAAAATATTTTTGAATAAAAAACCAGATATGGCGTTTAATCTTTTCTTTTTTTTTTATTCCATTTGGATTGGGCAAATAAAACTGTTCTTTTTTACCCCCCCCCGAAATTATTTCCCTTCATATTCTATTTATTTAATATTCTATCTTTCAGATATTTAGCAGGATTTCCTGCATATATCTTAAAAGGCTCTGTACACTTTGCAAGAACAGAGCCAGCCCCAATCACACAACCATTGGCTATGGATAAGCCAGGCAGCAAAATAGCTTTAGCACCCACAAACACATCATTTCCTATATTCACATTTCCTACCATTAAAGGTAAAATGGGATTAGACAAATCGTGAGTGCCATTGCAAACATAAACATATTGTGCTAAAGTCGTTCTCTCTCCTATTCTAACCGGACCTAAGTTATAAATCTCGCTGTTCTTGCCAAGGCAAGAATGATTGCCCATTTCCAACAACCAAGGAGCATAAATTCTGCAAGAAGGAGAAATAAAGACATGCCCATGGATATGGCAGCCAAAACATTTCAGTAAAAAGACATGCCAATGATAGAAAGGTTTGGGAAGCCAGGAAACAAATAAAGTCCAAACCACCTCCCATATTCTAATTAGGATTGCTTCTTTTTTGGTCCAAGGCGAGGAATATCCATCCTTCTGATTTGCATTTTTCAAATAGAGTTGCTTGCCCATACTATCACTGATTTAGAGATTCTACCATCATGGTTTCTATGTTAAATCCTGTTTTTCCAAAATTCAATATATTATGAAGCACCCATAAATATTCTTCTGCTTTCTGATTTACATTAAACGAAGCAGAAGCCAAAACACCATTACTTGATAACTCCTGATAGTGCTTGCTCTCTGACATCACGTATTCAAAGCATTTAGCCAATTGCTCCACAGCATCATCTGCCCTATGATCGAATATCAAGCCACTCACACGGTCGGTTATAAAATCCTTGAAACAATCCAAGTCGGATACAATCGTCGGAATACCCAATGCCATTGCTTCTAGAGGAGCTACGCCAAAGGTTTCTCCCTTATCAGCCAAGGAAGGATAGCAATAAATATCACATTGATCCATAGCAGAGGCCAGTTCTTTGGGGTTATAGATAGGATCAATCCATTCTATCTGCCATCCCTCTGCCAAGGCATCCAGTTCGTCTTTATAGGCCAGTCCGCTCCCCCCTCTTGGAGTATCCCAAGCACCTATAATTCTAAGAGAAACTTTTCGATTCTTACGTAACTTATTGATGGCCATTATCAATAATTCTATTCCTTTTTCTCGGTGCACCCTCCCTGTATATAATACAACGGGATGAGAGGGCAAGCTATGAATGCGATAAGGATGATAGATTTCAGTATCTATGAAATTGCTGATTACGCAAGCCTGTTTTTCTGAACTTGGAGTCTGCTCCTGCAGGCAATTATAAACAGTCCTACTCACACACGACAAAATATCTACAGATCGATAGAATCCAAATTGCCGTTTTGGAAATCTGGCTACATTATAAAGAGATACCTTATATTTCCATCTAAACAAGGGCAAGAGGATAGGCGACCAAGCAGTGTTGAGGATCAAAGCATCACATTTTGGCATCTTGCACAAAGCCTTGAAAGAATAAATCAAATCTAGCAAGAAATCTTTCCCCCAACTTCCCGTTCTGCCATATCCCTTCACATATTTAATATTATTGTGGCAGATACTAGGGCTTTCGGGCTTCTTGGATAAAAAGCACACGTCCATTCCTTTTGATATATAGTAATCACCGCAGCTTTTCCACAGCTTTTCCACCGCTCCTATTGCATGAGGAGGTATACAGCCAAAGGGCGAAGTGATAATATTGATTTTTCTTATACTCTTCATCCCGCAATCCTCCATTCATTATGGAGCATTGCATCGACGGCGCATAGACCGTGGGGTAGACTATCGAGAATTACCCCCCCTTATTAGTAATATTCAATTTTCTCATTTTTATGTATTTAGCAGGATTGCCACCCACGACAGTCCAAGGTTTAACATCCTTAAAAACGGCAGCTCTTGCGCCAACCACGGCTCCCTGACCTATCCTCACACCCATGCCCACGAAGGCATCGGCAGCCACCCACGCTTGGTCTTCTATCACGATGGGAGCCGTGACGAGCGGATTCAGGGGATTGGTGATGTCGTGGCTAGCCGTACAGAGATAGGCACCCTGCGAAACGGTGGTGTTATCGCCAATGGTAATGTGCGCCACGTTATAGCAGTCCACATCGGAGGCCAGGCACGAATACTTTCCCATCGTCAGGTGGGCGGGATAATACACCCTGGCCGAAGAATACACCACGGCCGTGCCGTCCACCTTAGCCCCAAAGAGGCGTAGCAGCCATCGCTTCCACCCGCTACCAATGCTACGAGGTAGCGGACGAGCCAGCAGGCCCCACACCACAGTCCATAGCATCCTCACGCACTGATGCTTTCGCCCCAGCGCATTATGATATTTCGAGAGATTCACCCCCTCGCCATTCATTTTAGTCATAAGAAGAATAAAGATTTTTTTAAAACAAGCAACTTTTTACTAGAAAAAACTACATTTTTGTTCATCTTGTTATTGAAAATTATATTTCATGCACGAATGCTGGGGCCTGACTGCCATCGAGGAGCCAGGAATAGAGCTGCATCATCTTGCGAGCCACTTCCTCGGCGGCAAAGTTAGCCTTCGCCATTGCCTTGCCCCTCTCCCCCATCGCGTCCAGTTCCAGAGCAGGCATATCGAGCACCTGCCGCATCACCTGAGCAATGTTCTCGGGAGTCCTGTCGCACCACCATCCGCAGTGCTGATTGTTTAGCTCCTCCCAGGGCGTGCCCAGGCTCGCCATCACAGGCGTACCCACCGACAGAGCCTCCGTCACAATCATGCCGAAGTTCTCGAAGTCGCTAGGCACGAAAAGCGTGGATAACTGAGCCAGCTTCTCATATTTCTCCTGTCCGCTGACGAAGCCCAAGAAGCGCACGTTGCGCAATCCCAGTCGCTCCACCTCAGCTTTCAGAAACGCCTCATATTCCGGCAGCCCGCCACCCATAATCCAGAGCTCGCATTCCTGCTGTCGCTCCTTCAGTAGCTCAACCCCATAAAAAAGGTTCTCAACCTTTTTTCTGGGGTGCAAGCGTCCCAAAAAACCGAAAGCCTTTTTGGCTTTCGGGCTCCGCTTTGCGGAAGGGGGTGCAGGCAGCACCATCGGATTCGGGATGATGGCCACAGGTCCCCGATAGCCAAACTCCCTGATGTGCTCCATCTCCTGCTTGCAGGTGGCGTGCAGGCAGGAAGCTTGCATAATGTCCTTATGAAAGAAGAGCTTCAGGAAAGGCCACTTCTTCCAGTACGACCGCCTTAGGGCGGCAGGATAGAGCATGCCGTGGGGCGTGATAACATAGGGCTTGCCGTACTTCCTGGCCATGGCGCAAGTAATGTGGTTGGCATACATCCAGAGCCCGTTGGCGTGCAAGATGTCATACTCCCCCATCTTTCCCTCCATCCATCTTTTCATGTTGGCAGAATAGCCAAATGGCGTGATGGCATCGTTGGGCAGGGCATGGATCCACTCCTCGCTCATGCCCATCAGCCTGTCTGTCGGGTCCTTGCTGCTCAATGTGAGCAAATCCACCACTCCCCTCTCGGCATGGAGAGCCGAAATGAGGTCGTAGGTGCAGGTAGAGGTGCCCCCCGAGTGGGCCCCGAAACCTGATATTGTTTGTAGTATCTTCATAAATGTGGTAAGTTTATAATAGAGAATTTATCTACCTCCTGCATACAGATAGTAAAAAGAGGGGATTTTCTTTTTCAAGAATGCACCCAGCAAGATGGCAAAGGCGCAATAGAAGAATGGCACGAGCAGATAGCAACAAGTAAGCATCCATTCGCTTTGAGATAGCATGAGGGGGAGTTTCTTGAAGATGAGAAGCAAGGGAATATGGGTAAGATAGATAAAAAAGGTATAGCTCGTGATGACTTTTCCTTTAGGTGTTTGGCAGATCATCTTGCCTTTCAACAACATATCGTATCCATACCATACAGCCACGATTTCCACCATAGGAATCATCGCCTAACAAACCTTTTCATCATTGCCTAAGGCACGTGCCACTATCAACGCAAGGAATAACAGCGAGTTTCCAAGTGCTATCCAGCAGTTGGTGCGCACCTTGGTCAAGTCATATACACTACCTAATGAAGTTGGAAGGCTATCGCCCCCAATTGGTCTTGGAGATAATGTATGGTATCAGCAATATTCTTATTCTTTTTTGGGATTTTAGCATAAATAGACTTCATTCCATCAGGCATCTTTAAAAAGAAAAGATATCCAGATATGGCATAGAATAAAGGTACAACACAACGTCCAAACATTCCGGATATAAACTCCTGACATCTATAGTTCCATACCATTCCTTCGATTTCATCTGCATGAAAACCAGAATGAATGTAAAGAACAAATAAAATAGATATGAGAGAAAGAACTCTTAGTTTATAACTGAGATACTGTCTCATACTATTTCTGTAACGGCAAAACATTTTCACGTGGGAACATATCCAACAGACCTCCATTTGTTATATTCACCAACTTTACATTCCTCTTTTTGCAATAGTCAGCAAGTCTATTCAAATCATGCAAATGACGAGAATGCATTAAAAGGTCCACAGCAAATTGTTTGGTAGATTTACCTTCAAGTTCCTTGTCGTTACCATAAAAATGGCTATCAGCCGACTTTACCATTTCATGACCAATGCCAGTAGCATCAAATCCCGCAAAATAAATTTTATCATATTCCTGCTCAATGCCAAATGAAAAACATTCTCCTGATACTCCCAAATTATAAAACGGCAGAATATTCTTTGACCAATATATCTTTGTACCTTTTTCTATATAAGGACGAAATATAGGATTAGTGTACCAAGCTAAAGGTAAGATAATAGTAATATCTGGCGATAAACTTACAATTTCATCAATCCAACTTACAGGCCAAATACCTTTAAGCATCTTAGAATCCACAAACACATGATATTTAGGCTGCAGTTCTTTAAACATAGGATGCATAAAACCGCGGTTCACAAACATCGTATCCTTTCCTTTTAAGACAGACAAATCCTGAGTCTTTAAAGAAGGTGCATTTAATAAAATATATAAGTCTTTACCTTTACCCATTAAAGTTTTTGAAAGCATTTGACGATTAACTTTAGCCAAAGTAGGGTTTACGTTATTTATTATACGTCTAACATTCTCAACCATTGAAACAATAAAGTCATCCTTTTTAATCATTAAATCCCAAAATCCCATAATTTATCTTTTTACACGTCCACTAATATTTCCACTCATCAAAGCTTCAACATCATTTACTGTTGCCCAATTGAAATCACCTTTCAACGTATGCTTATAAGCACTAGCTGCAGTTGCAAAATCTAAAGCCTTTTGATTATTCTCATAATGGAGCAAACCGTAAATCAAGCCACCCATAAAGGAGTCACCACCACCTACTCTATCCACGATATCTGTGATATCATACTTGGCTGACTGATATAATTGCTTTCCATCATAAAGGATACCACACCAGGTATTGTGATTGGCATTGATAGCGCCACGTAGTGTTACTGCCATCTTCTTGCAACGAGGGAATCTAGCTATCATCTGTTGGCAAACAGACTCAAAAGTACTCTGATTGATACTACCTTGCATATTGTCAGCATCAAAGTTTTTTGGCTTGATACCAAAAACCTTTTCACAATCTTCTTCATTACCCATGATTAAATCACATCCTTCAACCAAAACTGGCATCACTTCAGAAGCGTCCTTGCCATAGTTCCAAAGATTGCCACGATAATTGATATCACAAGATACCGTTACACCTAATTCGTTAGCTACTTGAATTGCTTTTAAACATTCATCAGCTGCATTTTGTGATAAAGCAGGCGTAATGCCAGTCCAATGGAACCAGGTAGCATCTTTCAATATCTCGTACCAATTGATACTATCAGATTCTATCATAGCTATAGAAGAATATTCACGATCATAAAACACCCTAGATGGGCGCATATTACTACCAGACTCCAGATAAAGTATGCCCATTCGTTTACCAGAACGCTGAATATGATCAACACCTACACGATGACCACGTAACTCCATTATACAATGTTCTGAAATGGGATTATCCGGCAAGCATGTAATATAGTCTGTTGAGATTCCATAATGCGAAAGACTTACAGCTACATTAGCTTCAGCTCCTGCATAACTAACATCCAAACTATTGCTTTGTACTAGCTTGAGATAATCAGGTGCACCTAAGCGCACCATGATTTCTCCAAATGTTACGACTTTATTTGTTTTCATACAAATTCTTATACATAATTTCTGCGATTGTAAAATCATCCTCCCAGTCAATGTCCTTTGAATGAATCTCATCCATCACATGAAGGAGAACTTTATTACCCAAGCGATTCTTCAATTCTGTATAAACCTCCCGTTTTGCAAGGAACATCGTATGATTGATTTCATACAAAGGATCTAGATCCTGAGTACGTGGCCAAGGAATATCAGTGGTATTATTCACCAACTTACCTTTTTTATTCAACAAGAAGTTTTTTAATTCTGTTACGCCTACCATAGAATCATATCCCTCATTGAGCTTGGAGAGATATAACTCTATACCCTTATCATATTCTTTTGCTCCAGCTAAAGGGGTTGTTACGTGTCCCCAAAGAATGTGGTTTGCATCCGTAATGGTTGGAACATAACAAATCAAATCCTGCAAATTAGTAGAACTAAGACAGAGCTCATCAGGTCTTGGAATAATACGCAATCTCTTATCTGAAGCATATTTTTGCGCTACTTCCATACACTTTTCATCATTGGTAGAAAGAATAATCTCATCTATCAACTTTGTTTCTAAGAGTTGTCTTATCTTGTTTTCGATAAGTCCTCCATCCATACCAGCAAAGGGACGAGTATTTTTATTCTTTACTCGTTCGCTTCCCTTGCGGGTTGGTAAAAAGAATGCTATTTTATCCATACTATATGAATTGATAAATTGATTTAACTTCTAATTCCTTATATAAGGTATCGGTCAACGAAATCAAAGGCTTCTTACAACTTGACTTAAAGCAGTTGAACAGTATTCTATTTTCATTGGTCAGATCCATCTCCTTTTCAGAAAGAACTTCTCCCTTATAACCATCATATCCTATGACGTAGATATCCTTTGCCTCTAAATCTAGAGCAATTTGCATTGCAATAGCAGTACAAGAATCCTGATAATCTTCAGTGAATGCTATATCTCTTAACTCAAAAGTAGATGATTCCGCAAACTCAGGAACTTCAGTTCCCATCTTTCTTGGGAAAGGAGCCAAAACACACTTACCATTGAATTCTTCTGCATTGATATTACGCTTCATACGCTTTGCCTCATTTCCTACAAGACAATAATACTTATCATTGGCAATATCCAGATAAGAAGCAGCATGACGGCAAGTAGCAAAGACAACAGCTACATGAGGATTAGCCTTTAAGAACTCCTTGATTGCTTCTTGATGCTCAATAGCAGAATTACCACCTCCAATAATTAGAACTTGATCCGTTGATTTAGCCTCCAAAAGAGGATAGTGAGCATTATCTGCCACACAATTACGTTTGTTATCCAAAGCTCTAACGATGCTATTGAAACTATATGCTCGGTTGGTAACCCATTCCATTACTTCCTTCTGTGGAATTCGGTTGGCACCCGAAATCATATATGGAAGATTAGTGCCCCACTGATATTCATCAAGTAATGGCTGGAAGTTGGAAACATAATCACCCAACACATTGAAATCAACTTCCAGACCTTCATTCTTAAGATAAGTAAGGAGCAGTTCCATGTTCAGATTACCTGCACCTCTGCCCATACCCAAAGCTGTAGCATCCACAAAATCAACACCACATTCTATCGCTGTCAGAGTATTAATCAAGCCCAGCTGCAAATTATTATGACCATGAAAACCTACAGCACAAGTTGTGTTAGCCTTCACCTTTGCAGTAATGTCTCTAACTTCAGCAGGAGTAATACCACCAAATGAATCCACCATACAGAACAAATCAGCAACTCCATCAATCTCTGAAAGATTATCCAAGAATCCCTTATACTCTGTACTCCATTTTGACATATACATGGTATTGAAGGCCACTTCAAATCCCATAGCCTTTACAGCTTTAGCCAAAACAACTGCACGTTTGAATTTCCGTGGATCGACTGCTAAACGAACCATGCCAGCCAATCCCTTAATTGGAGTAAGAAGATCATCCAAATCTTCTGGCAATGTACTTTTTTCATTCAGCATTACCGCAAGCTTCTTATTAGAACTCTTACGCAACTTCTTCAATATGGAAACTGGTGTATAACCAAACTTTCCCATGTACTCTTTCGATGGTTTATTACGATAACCAACTTCCAAGTAATCTATAGGTAGTTTATTGGTTGTCTCGATATAAGTCTTGACAACATCAGAACTAAAATCCCAATTCGTATAGTAACCACCATCACGAAGGGTACAATCTAATATTTTTGTATACATAACTATCTCGTTATTATCTTATTATAGCGGCCACGAAGGCATAATCATCACCTAGAAGCTCTTAGAAGGCGTCGGCCAACGGCATCTGGTGATGATTCTGGTAATTGCTGAAGAAAACTATCTTTTTTATTTCAATACTTTTTTATACAAATCCAAATATTGCTGGGCAATGTGAGCCACGCTAAACCGGGCCACGTTCTCCTTACCCCTCTGCACCAGCTCGTCATATCGCTGCAGGGCCTCGTAGAACCCCCTTCTGATGGAGTCCACATCCTCGGGATTCACCAACACGGCAGAGTCTGCAGCAATGTCTTGCATGGGCGAACGGTTGCTCGTCACCACGGGTCTTCCCACGGCCTGCGCCTCAATGATAGGCATACCGAATCCCTCGTGGAGGGAGGGGAAGCTCACGATGTCGCACTCCTCGTAGGCTCTCAGGATGTCATCGTCGGATACATATCCCTCGTTCTGATAGTCGATATTGAGGGTATCAAGGCGCTTGATTTGCGCCTCGTTCAGCCTGCCGATTACGTGGAGTCGGAACGGGGAATCCTTCAGGGCCTCTATCACGCGATCCATATTTTTGTGTTTCTTGGTGCCGATATGCAAGATAGTGGGCTTCTGTGTGTTCGCCTGGCGAGGCGAGAAGCGGAATCGGTCATCATAGGGGTTGTCCACCACCTGTACTGCCTTAATCCCCACCAGCCTCTGGCATTCCTCTAAGCTCTTCTTGCTGATGAAGGTAACCATGCTCGCCTTCCTCAAGGGGCGGATGAGCAAAGCCCTGAGGAAGAGGGTGCGGGGCGAGAGCTTGTAGTTAGTATAGAATCCCAGGTCGTGCACGGTGGTCACGCTCTTCCTCCTGCCCAGGAAGTAGAGGCAATAGTACACATCACCCGTGATGTGCACGATATCATACGCCTTCTCCTTCAGTTTTCTCTTGATACAGAGGTAGTTCTGATAGATATTCTTGAGAGATATCGACTGGTGGGGCAAGTAGATGGAGTCCACCTCGATGCCCATCCTTCCCATTTCTCGCTCAATGGGCTCAAACACCCTGCGGATGGAAGGACCAGAGCTCTTGCTCCGGTAGATGAATAGTATTTTCATGAAAGATGTTTTTTTATTTGATGGTATAAGCGGTTTATTTTTCGCCTATGATAATTCTAGTGTATTGATTACTTCGTAATGCACTATATGCGAGCATACAACAAAGAATATTGATGACTGTTAAAACCAGGATATTATCATTGCCCAGCAAAGGATTCAGTTTCCAGATAAAAAGGGGATGCAATAGTAACACCACCATACTTCCTTTCCCTATATATCCTAAAAATCCATTGACGAAAGGTATTTTTGCTATCAACCTTGAAAGGAGGAACAAGACTACTAAACAAGCCATCGGTATAACAATGTCTAAGCCTAATGTCCAATCGTGGTGTTTCAAGTCATAATCATACCGATAAATTCCATTTCTTTCCAGTAGAACCAAAACTGCAATCACGAGAACACTGATTCCAATCCATTTCTTATGGAAATATAGCTTTCTCTTGGCAATCTCCTTTCCCAACATAAGATAGATCAGCACATAGAAGCCTTTATCTATATCCCATGGTATCCATCCTAGCAATGAGTCGGGAATCGCTTTTGAAACGAAGTACATCATTGCGTATAGCGAAGCCGCTATCATCCATTTCTTCTTTGTGCTTACCAAACTGTAGTTAAGTGCATAATAAAGAACATACGAACAAAACAATGCCGTGATAAAATAGTAGGGAAATGTACAATACGTTATATTAGCATTACCCCCCCCATATCGTCCCCAAGAGCTGCTTAAGGAAGGCTCCATTTCTTGCTATCGTACCTAAGAGAATGGAGAAAAAAAGATACGGAATCATAAGTCTCTTCAGTTTCTTTTCCATCTCTTCCTTGAATACGAATGTCGACCTGATGAAGAAGCCCGATATCAAGAGAAAGGCTGGCATGTGAAACCAAAATATATAATGGTGAAGCGCAGTGCCACCTGAGGCAATATGCCCCATCACAACCAATATTATAAGAATTCCTTTGGCAATGTCAATAATTGCCAATCGGCCATTATCCTTAGTACAATTTGTATTCATTCTAGTAGTCATTATTGATGAACCAATTATCAATCCTTTCCATATCCCGCTCGATGGGCTCAAACACCCGGGGATGGAAGGGCCGGAGCTATAACTCCGGTAGATGAATGGTATTTTCATAAGAGATGAAGTTGATTGAGAACACTTCGAACCATTACGTCGTTTGAATAACCCGAGTTGACGCATCTGAGATACCCATTTTCCGTAACCCTTTTGCATTCGGCTGGTCGAGATAGATAATATTTGCACTTGTCCAACAGTTCTTGATTGCTAGAGAAGAAAGCGGCCTCTTCCCCATCCTTGAACAACCGTTCATGTTCCACAGTCCGTTCAGCCATCAGCAAGGATTTACAAGCAGGAATCTCCATCGTGCGTGTGGTTTGTAGGTCGAAATTGATCTTACGAAGGAAACAAAGGGAGATGTCAAAAGCAGAAAGCGCCTTGTTATAGTCTTCGGAATACAGTCCGCAGTCCTCTATCTGCAACAAGGGGTATTTGCCCTTATATTCCAACCATTTGCCACCACCCCACACTCTTACGGGAACGCCGTTCTGAGTCAAAAAGAGGATAGACTCACATCGCTCCTTTTCCCAGCTCCCTATGAAGCCTACCTTGCCGCCCAACCTTTTCTTCTCGGCAGGCGAAATGTCGTAAGGATGGTGGAAAGAAGCCTCGTAAGCATTGTTCACAAAAATAATATTCTCGACACCCATCCGTTTCAGGGTATCCACGGTATACGACTTGGTAGTTACATAGTAGTCATAATAGGGAAAACTGTCCAGAAAATCCTGACTTTGGTTATGTCGCTCAGCCATATTGTCGGGTGAATAACCTACTATCACCGTACTGGGCGAGAGCGCCTTCAGGGTTTTCAATGCCTTGGCAGAGACAAAGACCCCCTTGTCTATCCACACGACATCAAACTTCCCTTTTCTGAAAGTCTCCACAATTTGCTTATTCAAGCTATGCGATGGGAAATAGACCGGAAGCCTAAGCCTTACGAACATGGCATTGATCACCCTGTAAAGAAAAGATGAGCCCTTGTAGGTGGAGTCCACCTCCACCACCTCGCCACATTTCTTCAATGCCCAGTTGCGGTGCAGGCAGGTGTTGCTCATGGAGCAAGCCGAAAACTGCCCTATGGAAAGTATTTTCATGATTCTATCAAATATTTAGGTCCTGGAAATATCTTGCTGCAAATAAACACATAGACAAGGGCCCAGATGCAGAAACTCAACCCACAATCCTGGAATGCCTCGAAATCCTTGAGCAGCACAAAGATGAGGGAAGAGAAAGCCCATACGGCCACTACATTATAGAGTATCTTGTTCTTATAGAAATGCCATAGATACCACAACAAGAGCGATTGGAGACATATCACAAGGATGGCGCCCCAAAAACCGATACTAAAATACAAGCTCCCAATATATCCCAACGATACGGAACAGCCGTAGGCATCAGAACTCTTGGCATTGCTCCAGTTGGAATTCTTGGTTGCCAACATATAGGCCATACCTCCGGTAACCACCGATGGCTTATCTTTCCAGATGAAGCGCGGGATAATGGCCGCACCGCAATAAGCCAAATATTGGGGCTGCGTGCCTTTGGTCTTGGCATAATCGATGCTGAAGGTATTGCCCCCCAGAGAGCCAGCTCGGCTCATCATATAACCAGCACCACGCTCCTCTTCATCATAGGCATACTTTCCCTCCTTATTAATATATTTCATATATTCAGATAAGGCCTCAGAGGTAGTAATCTGGTTCCACTTTTTGCCCGTACTAGAAGAAATCGTTCTAAAGATACTGATATAGGGGAACACAAACAAGATAACAAAAGCACCTATCAATCCCACCTGCATTATGGTTTTGGAATTAAAACGCTTGTAGCCAGCCTTATAGAGAATGAGGATGTGGACGCAATAGGGCACCAAGGGGCGGATAATCTCTTCCTTCATGCCATGATTCATCACCAGGGCTATCTCCAGTGCCACTATCCCCCAATGCCACATTTTTTCCTTGCGTCCTAATGGGTTCTGAATCATGGCAAAAGTGAGCAGAAACAGCGTAACGATGTAACCACCCGTGGCCAACGTAACAAACAAGGAGGAGATGGAATCCAACGGTACCAGCAACGACATGATGCGCATGACCCATACAAACACATAGAAATAGAGCGCCCACTTGAAATAAGGCACATTGCTATTCATAATCTTATCGGCTATATACATCGTGTTCTCCTCATCATCCTTATGCCTATTTTCCATAAAGAAGAATACGGCAAACAGCAGGATATGCTGCAGGGATAGGTAAATGATGCCTTGATAGAGAGCATGCGTTATCACGGTGGAACCAAAGAGTATGCTCTCGCCTGACATCAACTGGAGGTAGATGGAAATGCCACTCACACCAATAAACTGTGCCGATACCAAAGCCAAGATCTGGTAGGGGTGAAAATCGGGGGCAAGCCTCAATTCCTTGAAGAAAAGCCAGAGGTAGGAACCAATATTCCAAAGGGAATAGAATAGGATAATCGTATAGTCATCGCTATTGCCCACCATAAAATCATACAGCAAGGCAAGCAAGAATACGAACACCTGAACGATGATAAAGTATTTCCTTAAAACAAATATATCCATTATAAAGTTTTTAAAAACTGTGTGTAGCGTTTTCCGTAGGCCTCCCACGTGAGGCTATCGATGGCTTCGCCCGCATATACTTTTCCGTCCATCTGCTCATAAGCCTTCAAGATCTCCTTCAAGGCTTTCGCCACGGATTCTGGCGTATAATCGTCTATCAGCTTGATATACTCTGGCAATTCTACCATGCCTTGCAAGTCGGAAGCCCCACAATCCTTGCTGCCGGCAATGGGCAGATTGCAGGCCACGGCTTGCGACAAGACCATACCAAACCCATCCTCTCGAGATGGAAACACAAAGACCTTTGACTGGGCATAATATTCTTCCAGCCGAGACTGCTCCACGGCATCCACATGGGTGAACCTCGGATCGCCCTGCGGAAACGGCAAATCTACAAGGGCTCCTACATGCAGGAACCGGAGATTCATAGTCTTGATGGCATCCACAATCAAATCGCAACCTTTCCGATAGCTCCAGCCGCCCACCATAATTACATCATATTTTCTAATTTGGTGAAGAACCTTCAGATTTACCCCCCCCATATTGCCTAAGAAGGCGGCATATCTCTTGCCATAAGATTCCCACGTAAGGCGGCTGATGGCTTCGCCCGCATATACTTTTCCGTCCATCTGCTCATAAGCCTTCAAGATCTCCTTCAAGGCTTTCGCCACGGATTCTGGCGTATAATCGTCTATCAGCTTGATATACTCTGGCAATTCTACCATGCCTTGCAAGTCGGAAGCCCCACAATCCTTGCTGCCGGCAATGGGCAGATTGCAGGCCACGGCTTGCGACAAGACCATACCAAACCCATCCTCTCGAGATGGAAACACAAAGACCTTTGACTGGGCATAATATTCTTCCAGCCGAGACTGCTCCACGGCATCCACATGGGTGAACCTCGGATCGCCCTGCGGAAACGGCAAATCTACAAGGGCTCCTACATGCAGGAACCGGAGATTCATGGACTTGATGGCATCCACAATCAAGTCGCAACCTTTCTGATAACTCCAGCCGCCCACCATAATCACGTCATACACTTTCTTAGCCGAGGGCATGGGATAGAAATCCTTGAGGTTGACGCCATAGGGATTGATGAACAATTTCTTGACATCAAATCCCTCTTCCACGAAGCTTCTCATCACATGCTGACTCGCTATCGAGATATAGTCGGCCAACTCATAGCAAGCCAGCTCTCGCCTCACGTTGGCATCGGGCACGGGTTTCTTGCCCGCATTAGAGGGAATGGATTCGAGGATGCGCTTTTGGGCCAGGATATGCTTGGAGCCTCGCTCTATGATGACCTTACTGCCCTGCCGCTTGGCCTTGCGAGGGGCAACGATAAAATCGCCACTCATGGCTATCAAGACATCACACTTACGCATCAGCCAGGCCGTCATCCTGTCTTGCACCCAAATACGCAACTGCGCTGCCCACTGCTGCCCACGGAAAACCTTCTGCAGGGAAAGGAATGGCAACATGGGGAGAAAAAGGGAAGCCGAACAATGCGCAGGCAACCCAAAGGAAACCGCCCTTTTGGTGGGCACGAAAGAATAGAATTTCACATCGAAGCCGTTCTTGTCTAACTCACGTGCTAAGTCCAACACGTGAAAACGGCCTGGGGAAAGAATATTGATTTTCATAATCTAAGAAATTTTCTAAGCTGTAAAGAAATATATCCGAATACGGTTGCACTGGCGGCAACCAGCAACATAAAGCATGCCAGCATCAAGTAATGATTGCTGCCTGAAAATGACAGCAAAGAAGTGAGGCAGAGTCCATGAATCAAGTAATAGTCCATAGAATGGAAGCCTAGATAATCGAAGGCGCTTGCCTTAACGAGCCAATTTCTGACGAAAACTATAGACAGCGCCGAAGAGATGACCATCACCAGCATATTGAAGAGCAGCGGGATGCTGTTAATGATGAAAGAATGAGAATAGTAGATGAAGCAAGTAACCAAGAAAACAGGAATACACAAGTATTCCCATCCCCGTATCGGCTGGTCTTTTCTTTGGGCATAGCAAATGCCCAGCGGAAATGCCATCCACGACATCGACCCTACAGAATGGGCTATTCCGCTATAAGCGAGTCCAAATAGGACAGGAAGCAGATAGAGGTATAACTCCCGTTTCAGGCGAGAAGCTAATGCATAGCCTATATAGAGGAAGACCAAAGCATGGATGAACCAGCAATGGCCATTGACCAACTTGACTCCTATTAGGTAAAGAATCAATTCATCAAAATTACCCCCCCCATATTCCTGATATCCGCTTACCAAATACACGATATTGGCGAGCATGAAGGGTATCCAAATCTTTAGGATTCGCCGTATCCAATAAGCCTGATTTTTGGGGGATCAGGATACTGTCAGACCATAACCTGAGACAAAGAAGAATATTCCGCAGCCTACTGGACCGAACGCCCTAAACACGCTGAGACAATCCACGACTAAAGATGACTGCTCAAAATGATGAATCATAATCATCAAGATGGCAAGCCCCTTCATTGCATTGCTCTCGCTTAGGGAAATCTTAAAAACTGAGTTCATTGCAATTATGTATTGTTCTTTAAATGGCTCCTACTCTATTTTATGCCGTTGAGGGCAGGAGCCTTTTTGTTGATAATGAGTATAATGGGATACATGATGGTGATGATTACAACGGCACTAATCATCGCACTGAGAATATCAAAATAGGGCGCAGAATGGGCAGGATGAAACAACGCCCGATAAATTAGTTTGAAGACCAACAAGAACGGAGGCTGGAGAAGCAACAGCACGATGGTGCCATTGCCCAATGTAAAGGATGCCTTATGGCCTAAAAGTTGATAAATCAACATACAGAGGCTTACTATAAACAGGCATCCAATGAAGCCCTGGAGATAGCAAACCAAAGCATTCTTACCATACTCGATAGCGTTTAAACTGCCACAAGTATTATAGGCAACCAGAGCCACAAGTAGCAAGAAGGAAAGGAGCATATAAGCGCATTTCTTTTGTACGCTCAAGATAGCGCCACTCGTTAGCCTTCCTTTCATATAAAAGCCAAACTTAAAGAAAGGATATGCCATGAATGCATTCAGCACATAAAAAGGAATCCTAATCTCTGTGTTGATGCAATAGCAGATGAGCGGTAGGAGGATACAGCATACCCCCCCCATATTTCAGGTTAGCCAGCAATTTGTCTATCACTTTCAGCCAGAAAAGGCAAATCATAAACCATCCGAAGCCGCATATATTTCCCGTAACGAAATCCACTTGCGCCTGGACATAATGAGACAGCCAATTGGAACGGTCGGTTACATAATAAAAAACAGGATCCCAAGAGCACATTGAGATGATATGCCATAAGACGACGGGCAGCAAGAGCCTAAAGAAATTTTTCTTGAGGAACTCCCCCCATGGCAATTTGTTGGAATGGAATATGCCCGAAATGAAAAAGAAAACAGGCATGTGGAAACTCCAGATGAAATCCCTTATAAACCGATTTTCCAATCCTAGGTGATCGACAATCACCAAAAACATAACAAAAACCCTAGCGAAATCCAGCCATTCTATTCTTTTCTTAGTCATTTTTGATCTATTAACTACTCCCTCATCAATTATGTTAAGGAGGTAAAATTATCTAAACAATTTATCTTTCGTCAATCTAAAACCAGCCCTGATGGTATAGCTCGCTATCAAGATATGCATCAAGATAAGCGTGCCTGTCATAGCTGCCAAGGAGCACCCCTTGTCAAAACGAACCATCACCCAGGCCAGGGCTATGGCCAGCGAGGCCGAAAGGATGTAGGTGATTCCAAGTTTGGTATGGTTATTCGTGGCCATGAGGGTAACGGAACTAGAGGTCCATAAACTCTCTATGAAGATAGCCACCACATAAACACCCATCAATGAATAGCTGAAAACCACGGCATTGTGAGTCCATATCTTATAAATTATCGGTCCAAAAAGCAAAATGCCCACACCTGCACAAAAGGATACAGCTATCGTTATCTTGAGTATTTTCCTATGCAGATGGCGCATACGGGCAAAATCCTTCTTGCCATAGGCAATGGAATATTCAGGCCAGACGGAATTTTGCAGGGTGCCCAGCAAGGTCTTGACAAAATTGCATAAGGTTCTGGTCGTATTGTATAAAACCACAGCATCAGCCCCAAAGAATCCATTCACTACCAATGTATAGCCTTGCAGTACAATGGTATTGCCTAGGGGGAATGCCATAAAGGACAAAGAGGGCCACAGCACACTCTTGAACAAAGGCCAATCGGCATAGAAAAGTGAGAAATGATAGCAATAGTATTTCCTTGCATGAAAATGCTTGATTAGCAAGAGAATCAGCTGCGGCAAGCAGATGAGCACACACATGATAGTGACGGGCACCTTGAGGAGAATACACCCCAGTATAAGAAGGGCAACTGCCAGATTGCCAATCTGATCCATATAAACGGATATGCTAGCATTATGGGTGGCTCGATATATAGCATTCTCTATTCCACTAAACATTCCCACAAACACCTTGACCACCAGGATGAGGAACACGAAATTAGCCTGCGCTCGATTGAGCAAATGGAGGTTCATTACCTCAGTGATGTCCCAAATACCAACAAAGGTGATGCAACCCAAGAGGGTGATCAATAAACTTGCCGCCACCAACAAGAAATTATTGGTGAGTAAGGAGTCGCATTCTTTGCGATTGCCCTCGGACAGCTTGATGGAAAAGCGATTTTGGATGACATTGTTCAATCCCACGTCCGACATAGCGAAAATGGTGGTAAGAGCAGAAATCACAATCCAGTCGCTATATAATTCATTCCCCCAAAACAAAATGTAAAAAGGAACGAGAACGATTTGGTTGAGTAGTTGCACACCAATGCCAAAGCCATTGGCTAGCAAGTTTTTTCTAATAGGAGAATTACCTATAAAAATGTGTTTCATTCATTATTTGTTTTTCAGATTACGCCTTTTCCATGTTTTCCGGTATATTTCATAATCGCCTCCCAACAGGCTTTCTACGACAAGTGATGTGTGCACGCACTTACGTTTCTTGAATTCTTTTGCGGGGTTTCCCGAGACAACCGACATAGCATCCACGTTTTTCACTACCACGCTACCCGACCCCACCACGCTGCCATAACCTATTTTGCGGCAACTGGGCAGTATGAGGCAATTGGTAGGAATCCAAGCGTAATCTTCTATCGTTAAACCATATTGCTTGTGCTCCCATTCAGGAGAATCTATATTGTGGGAACACGTTATAATCTCAGTACCCCCCCGATAATTACCTGATTTCCAATAAAAAGCGGAGCTCGAGTATCAATTTTATCCGTCTGAATGGAGACATGGTTGCCTATTTTGCAATTATGATTCAGTTTCCTTGCCAGCGATATAGACATAACGACGCCCTCTCCTATTTGAGCCCCATTCTTGCGAGCAATCCGTCTCGCTTTCTCATATTTCAAGTTAGACTTCCATCTCACATATAATCCCATCAAGTAGCGAAGAGTACTTCGCCCTTGGATACGTTTTTCGTAATCCGTTTTATAATCTGTCATATTATTGATTTTTTCCTATTCAAGTTTCCTGACATCATGAAAAGTGGGAAACTTTAGTTACTTATTATATCTTGCATTTCTTATCGCTGATGCGGCAGTCCTCTGCAGCACCTCCTAGTGGATTGTAAAGTCTAAAAGTTGCATAAAACAACATCATTTTTGTTGATATTTAATGATGCAGTATATATATATCTTACCCAACTTTTAGACTTTACAGACTACTAGTCTCCTCTAAATATATCTCGTGTATATACCTTATCTTGTACATCATTCAAACAAGCATCATAGCGGTTGGCTATGATGGCTTGGCTCTTTGCCTTGATACGCGTCATGATGCCCTGGATGGCAGACTGGCGGAAGTTGTCGCAGTGGCTCTTCATCGTGGATTACTACATTTGCATTTATTCTGAGAGTGCTGCCAGTCTTTTCATCAACCTACCAAGCTCAGAGAAAGTATAATCCCTACCTTCCTTTTGTACTTCATCCATAGAACGAGAGGCATTAGCAATAGCTTTTTCAAGGCTTCCCCCATTGCGCTCAAAGTAGGAATGTAAACCTTTGGATTTGTTGAAGAAGGAGATGTTTTTTCTGTATTCCACACATTGGTTCAAATCCTTGAGCAATGGTTCTTGCGTATCGTATGGACGTGATGTGTATCGAAAATAGTAGAGAAAGAACAGTTCCGTACAGCGGTGGGTCTCAAAGAACTCAACCTTGCAATATATGCCTTTCTTGGGTTTATTGATGGGCTTGGCATATTTTGCCTTTAATCTTTGATATTGAGAACGCTCTGGTTCTACATCTTTCGTGTCCATATCAATTATGCAGAAAATGTGGTTGTATCCCATCGCCACCCCCTCAGATATTTTCAAATCAAGTTCCTTGATACTTGTATGCTTGGGATAGTCGGGCTTGATAGTCAAGCGTTTGAATACATCGCATAAGGATTTGAAATAGAAAAATTCCGTAGGTCCTTCACCCAAGATAAGTGCTGTTTGTCGTAACTTGCCCATATCAATCCTCCAGATTTATAAAGATACTACCTAATTCGGGCTTTGCCCCCAAACGTCCGATGCGATAAGAATTATAAAGAGACAGATTCTTATGCAACCCGAAAGAATCGCCACGAGAATACTCGGAAGAAGCGGTCTCTTTATTTTTCTCCACAAACCACACAACGCCTCTATTTTCATTGATAAGGTCTTGAGAAAGCAGGGTCGTTTCTTGACTGGTGATAATCAATTGCGATTTTTCGGAGTTAAAGATAAAGACATTGAGATAGTAGTATAACAGGTCATTATGTAAATCCTCACCTAATTCATCAAGAAAATACACATGAGAAGTTGTTATCATATCATATAATGCCTCCAAAATACGTATATATTTTTGAGTACCCTTTGACTGCAATCTGAGCGGAATGTCAAAATCTCCATTTGTAGAGTGATTGACAAATGCCACGGAATCGGAGGTGGGTTGAAGCAGAGCTGCTTTCATTTCTTCTGGAATATTTTCCATGAGGATACGTTGACGGAACTCATTAGGCACAAACCGATCTTCTACGATAGGCTTATATTCCAAGATATTCAAATCTGCCTTTTGAAGCATGATGTTGTAAAACTTACGCTTTTTAGAATTTGCATAAGCATCCTTGAGGATTTCCACGATCCCCTTTTCGCCGTCACCGTCAACATCGTGATAGTTCTCCATGATCCAGCCATGAAGAATATTGAATGGCTCAATATCTTCTTTCAAGGCAGCTTTCCTACAAACAGACAAAACGCTATGATTATTCAAGGTGTTCTCACGAATGCTCGCTTGCGTTTTTACTAGCAGCCTGAGACTTGGGCCAAACTTGATTTCAGCCTGAACGTTATCTCCTACAAATGTGCGTTCATAAAACAACGACTTTGATTTGTTAGGATAATAATAAAGTGCTTCGCTCAATATGTACTTGTCATTGAACGCTACATCATAGTCGTATCGGACACCATTGGCATAAAACGAAACGTGCATTTCGGTTGGATCACCCTTGGAGAGCATGAAAGGAATACTTCCATTTATTCTTTGAGTAGCATCTGATTTGGGTAGAACTAACAAACGAAATACTTCATTCAAAGCAATCAGCATATTTGATTTTCCGGAAGCATTTGAGCCATACAGAATTCCTAACTTGTACAAGAAAGTTCCTTCGGCTATCTCTGTAACAAGTTCCGAAGAAGACTCCTTTGCCAAGAAATTCAACTCCTGTTTATCTCGAATAGAAAGATAATTTTTTACCCAGAAATCTCTTATCATAATATCTATATATATTTATATCATTGTTGTAATTTGAGTGCAAAATTACAAATTGTTTTTTTTATTTGCAAGAATTAGCCTACATTTTTCGTAAACATGCTACATTTTAACTATGATTTAACATATATAGTTCTCTGCGGCACCTCCTAGTCTCTTTGGAAGATATCTCGTGTATATACCTTCTCTTTCACATCATCGATGGTGCTGGGATAAAAGCGTAGCAATACTAAGTCCTACGTAACCGGTTCCGGCTACGGCAATTTTTAACTGATTAAAATCACGCATCGTTTTAAGTTCTTGAACAACAAGCATCCTGAGACTCTTTCGGTGGGTCAGTTTCCGAAAGAGAACTGCAGGATGCGTTGTGGGTGATTATGTAGCGCCCACACTACTAAGCTACTTCTCGTTTTATATATTTTTTGTTATTTCTAACAATATAATTGGTTCGTATCGGAAATTTAGGACATAGAGTCCCTGGCAGATAAGAATCGCCTTTAGGTATTCTTACCTGGATATTGATTGAGTAAAACTAGTTTTGAAATTAATATTATAAGAGTTTTTTCTACCTCTCCGTCTCTCCTGCAAAGAGATTTGTTCTAAAATCATCCCGTCCTTCTTTGTTGATAAAGCGAGCTGCACTCGGCAATTTGAAAGCGAGCTTTCATTGCACTCATTGGCATCGCTTTTTCCCATTAAAGAAGGATCCACCTCTCATCTCGGTCTTCTCCCCTCAGGGAAGAAGAGGAAAACCGCCCTACTCGGTGCTCGAACCGCTACGCTATAAGGTTGGCGGACCATCAAAGGTCTCGCCAGGTTATGCGGGATGGGACCGCCAGGGGTGGAAAGGCGATTTGTGAGAGTTTAACATCTGACAGATGACTTTATTTCGTATGATGCTCGATGAAGCGATTAATCATTTTTGCAACAGTGACAGTTGACTGCCTGTAATGAGCAATCACCATAATATTAATGATTTCTCCATCCTCTTTGCTCCTTAATCTTTTCCATTGCCTGAGAATGAGAAAGACCTCTTCCCGAACGACTTTCCTTAATGGCGTACTCTGAAGCCATTTCTAAAACTTCATGAGGCATATCATTTACGAAAGCCTGTACTTTGTCTTCTGGAACTTCATATGGATTAATACCTTTCATCGTTGAATACAGCAATGTTATAAGGGCATTTTTCCGATCATCACTCCAATTCTTTACTTCGTTCCAAATCGGAGTATTTTGTATTTCATTATAATTGAACGTTCTCATAATTCTAATATTTAGTACCTTACATGCTGCAAATATAAGGGAAATATCTGAAATAGCCAAGGGATTTCTGTTTTTTAACATTGTCCCACAAATCTCACAGATGTACACAGATTTTCCTGCTACTATTATTAGCCGCAGATGAGACCTATTCGGTCAGATGACGCAGATTTCTTGGAGCTGGGTGGCGGGGGGATGTGGATCACCATTCTCACTGCCGTAGCATCAGCCTTCTGTGTTCAGTCCTGCCGAGGTTAGGCGATGGAGATCGGTGCCCACGAAATCGTACATCTGCCATTTCAGAAGCTGGCGGCATCGCTTCTGCACCCGCTCGCCATACTGGCCGCGAAGACTGAAGAGGTTGCGCTGGAACAGGATGCCCTGCG
>OCLF01000094.1_pt1 | contig 27337 bp, 30 predicted proteins | sample 1502881 | NCBI WGS metagenome assembly OCLF01 (sample SAMN03418267, study PRJEB22391) | human gut metagenome | biome: human-gut; feature: organic feature; material: feces | host: Homo sapiens | place: Tanzania | collected 2013-01
CTTGTATCAACTACAAGTTGAATGGGGCTGGCTCTTTCAATGTCACCTGTAATTGACAAACTTGAATTTTCCAATTTAACAAATCTCGATTTTGTAAAACACATCCGTTTCATATAGACACTTCATCCCACAATTACCGTACATATACAATATATACTGCTGCTTTCAGTAAGATTGCTGTGAAGAATTTCTACTTTAGTACCCCATATTTGTATCATGAATGTTCTTTCACATACTGCAGAAATTCCGGTGTCTTTGACCAGTATTTTACACCCCAGTTTTCAAAATTCCATTCTTCCATGTAATCGTTGCACTCGAAATCCACATAATATATTTCTTCGTTATTTACAACAAAATTCGTTGGAAAATAATCAATATTTGTATTGGCAGCATATAAAAGCGCACACATTCTATGCAATTGCTCGATATAGTCAGTTTTCATCTTGTCTTCTAAAACCAACTGATAGATTGTGTCGCCGTCAATAAACTCCTTCAAAATGCGTTCATTTTTCACATCTGCTTCAAGCATGGCAGGCATCTTTATTCCGATTTCTTTCAGTTTCTTGTAATCCCTGATTTCTGCCTCAAGCTTGTTTCCGAACTGATAATAATCACAAGGTTCATGATGTATCTGCTTCAAAACATACCTGTTATTTCCAGACTCTGCCAAATAAGAATATCCACCTTTACCCTTTCCCAGCAATTTAATTATTGTATAGCTTTTCCCGTTTACGGTCATTTCTTTATTCATGTGTTTTCTCCTCGTTCTACATCACATTGATTACTGATTTTTAATATTCTGATTCAATATTACAATAGAAATATAGTTTTCACAAAGGTTAAGCGTGTAACCCACCACAAAATTTTCATTCGATTTTTGTGATATTTCCACATATTTCAGGATGGGTTGAATAGTTCGAAGAAATCGCTAAAAATAGAATAGCATTAAATATAAGCGGAAATATTCCTTCACCGCTAAGTTTGTACCTGTATTACTTTAATATCTTCCTTATCTGCTTATCCGTTGCCTCCGGATACATCTCATGCATATAGTCTGCAAGCTGCTTCCATGAATCCCGCGGATTATCCTTATAGCAGGAAGTCACTTTCTTTTCTCATTTTCTTTGCAAAATAAAAAACGTATGAAACTTTTGCATCTCATACGTCTTTACTCTGTTACTTATTATTCAATTACTACATTTTTGTGTGGAAAATAAGCTGATTATCAACATCCCTGCCATCATACATTACTCGGATAACCGTTACTGTTTCAGCTTCCTTATCCGATATATAAAACACTAGATAATTATCAACAGGCATTATTCGAAGTCCTCTGCTCTTCCAAGGTTCTTTTTCATAGCCTCTGAACTTCTCCGGAAATGTTTCAAGTCCTAAGATATTCTCCTCTAACCTGTCAAGCTGTCCGGCTGCATTTTCCGGCGAAAGCAGTTCAAATGCAATGTATTCATAAATACCTCTTAAATCAGACTCAGCCTGTTCAGTTGTTACTACTTCATAAATAATCATAAACCGTAGTCTTTGCGAATACTGGCAAATGCCTGTCTTGCAGGCTTAGTTTTTCCAGCAACCATATCCGCATATCCTTTCTCAAGTTCTGCTTCTAATTCTGCTTCGGTAAGCTCTGTCACATCTATAGGTCTTGCTGTCGGTATCTTCACATCAAACGGAAGTCCTCTGTTTAATATAATCTGCTTATAAAACATATTGATTGCATTTGAAGCCGGAATACCGAGTGTTGACAAAATGCTCTCTGCCTGTTCTTTTACATCAGGCTCTATTCTTGCGTACAAATTAGCTGTTTTCGTTGCCATAATATAACACTCCTTCCAAACGTAGTATTTCCTTTTACTAATTTCATTATATCGTTTTGTACGCACAAAAGCAATACATTCTACTTGTTATTTTTTGCAAAAATAATTCCCGCTGATGCCAGTGCCAGACCCAGCCCGAAATAAAAAAATGCAATAAATTTCTCCGGAAATATTCCTGCTGCCCTAAATCCAATTCCACCACTCATCATACAGGTCATAATTAAATATGCTTTCCAATCAAAAAAATGCCAGAATGGCCGATAATCCTCGTATCCGAGTATCCTCTTTGTATGCTTCCGGCTCATCTTAAAAAACATTATCCCAAAGAGAAGAAATACAACTATTGACATAATGTACATATACCATTTTCTGTCAATATTCAAATATGACAGCACTCCCAGCCTTGCAACATTAAAACCGGCTATCATCCACACAATGCCTGCAATCAGCAGCAATGTTTTTTTCTTTACACAAAATTTATCTTTCATCTGAGTTCTCCCTATACACTCTTAAATACTCCATTCACCTGATTCGTTCCCCATAATATAATTATCTTAAGCTATTTCTTTTTTCATTGCGTTATAGCCAATTAATACTGTCCACACATACGCACAGGTTTTTGGAATCATCAGCATGCCGATCATCGGAATCACATCAGCCAACAGTACAACCGGAATATAGAATGCAAAGCTCAAGACGATTGTCAGCCACATCCAACTAAAGGAGCTATCATTATTTTCTTTTGCACCTTTATAGAATAAAACGATGATAATTAATCCCATCAGTGCAAACGGAATATTTCGGTAGATTCCCCAGGAAAGCGGAGCTGCTGCGCTGAGCCAGGCATTCTGCGGCATCATACACAGAACAATTCTTAATCCTGCAAGACCATAAATAGCTGCTGTAGCTGCTTTATAGCCTTTAATCTGATAACGCTCTCGCCATATATGATAGAGAACGACATAAAAAATAGTCATAGTGATAGAGGTTATCCACTTGCCTAACCCAAGCTGTACGGTAAAGTTCTCAAGACCGGTTGTACAAAGTGCTGTTGCACGAGGAACCAGATGGAATGCATCTCCACTTCCTAAAAGAACTGCCATAATTCCAAACATGGTAAACTGACGGTTTCCTTTGCTTTTGCGAATCATTAAAATTCCGATTGTGATTACCGAAAACAAATATACGGTATCAAATAAAGTTTCTACAATTGCCTGCATAATAAAAATCCTTTCTTAGCTACATATTTAAACGCGTAAGTGAACATCGTTCATTTTGTTTCAAAAATTTTCCCACACTCTAATGTGGGAGAATTTTAATATAATGTTTTATTAATCAACATCAATATCGAAGACGGATTATAATCCTGACGAATCATTGATACTAATATTAAAGAAAATAATATATCCGCAAACTGTTTTTCCGTGAATTGTTCATCAAATACATCCGGACGAATCTTAGTATCATTCTTTAATATATCACACAATCCATTAAGAATATGCTCCCAGGTCTGCAGCATTTTCTTCTTTCCATCCGTTTTTTCATCCTTCATAAATACAAACGAATGCAGAGAAAAGAAGCCCGGAAATTGTTCATTTCCGTATTCCAGTCTTTTATAAATCCATGAAACACAGGCCGCAACATCTTTAAAGACCTGCTCATCTTCAGTGTGAAAAAATATTTCACGCCAAATACTCTCAATTGTATCCCCAAGCAGATCTGACTTGGATTCATAGTAATTGTAGATTGTCCCGGCCGAAACAGAACATCGGGATGCAACAGAACGTATGCTTACAGCAGTCCATCCGTTTTCTTTGATTAGCTCTCTGCTTGCAGCTAATATGTCTTCTTTTGAGGTTGCAAGATGGTTCACGAATTCACTCCTCTTCAATGTAGTGGCATTAGTTATTTTGTTAAATGAACATCGTTCACGTTGAAAATATACACCGTTCATTTTAATTTGTCAATATCTTTTTAATATACCTTCTCTATCTCTCCATCTATTCCATACATTTTCTTAAATGAATCAAGGTCTGCCTGGTTCTTAATCAGCATAATCTCTTCTATCCTACCTGTATGAATGTCCTTAAAGCCTGCGACCTGCTCGCCATTACATATGCTCGCTTTAATTACCGGTTTCTTATTCTCTTTATCATATGTCTTTGTAACTGTCTTTTTCTTAAATAATCCCACTCTAAGCACCTTCTTTTGACTTTAGCATCAGTGTTTATCCATTTCTTTTTGAATCCATGTCATAATTACATCTACAAGATAATCCTGCTGCACCTGACTTAGATCCTTGCCCGGCTGCATTTTATGCCACTTTCGGATGCACTCCCTACAGCATGTTGCCGTTGCATGCTGGGCAATAAATACCGGATGACCTCTCATTGGTGTCTGTTTGCCATCATTTGCTATATATGCCGGAGCTTCTCTCTTTGCAATAAAATCCTTTGCATGTTGTCTTATTGTATCAAGACCTTTTTCATTTATATAATCAATATCCTTCTGCTTCAAGTGAAAACTACTTCGGAACTTGGAATTATCCAGTCGCTCAAATAACTGCCTGTACCACTCATCCTTAGTCATTAAAACTTCACCTCAAAAATCGTTCCTCCGGTCTTGCCTGATTTAATACAAATACTTCCATCATGTACTCTAACGATTTCACGGACAAGAGCAAGTCCTAGCCCTACACCGCCCAGCTCCCGGCTTCTGGATTTATCCACACGAAAGAACGGTTCGAACACTCTCTCCCTAAGCTCCTTTGGTATTCCGCTTCCCGTATCCTCTACAGACAGATAAACATGCTTTTTTCTATGATATGCGGTTACGGTAACCTGTCCGAGCGGATGATTATATTTGATGGCATTTTCAACCAGATTGTATACAAGCCTGTAAATAAGTATATCACTGCCTATCATAGTGGCATCCTCACATTTTCCAATCAGCTTTATATTTTTTTCCTGTGCAAGAGGCTCAAGGTCTGCCAAAACCTCTTCAACAATAGCATCCAATACAATTTTATCATCTCTTCCCACTGTCTGAAGCTCACTCATGTCAAGAAGAGTCTTTACCATCCTGTTTAATTTATCATTTTGTTCCGTAACCATTTTTATGGTCTGTAAAGTGTCTGCATCATTCCCAGGGTGAGAGGCAGAATTATATAAATCAAGCTGTACCTGCATTAACGCTAATGGAGTGCGCAGCTCATGTGCTGCATTTGCAGTAAACTGTCTCTGTATCTCAAATGCCTCCGACAGACGCTCAAGCATCTTGTTATAAGAAATGCCAAGCTGATTCAGTTCCTTAATATTGTTTTCCTCTATTCTTGAATCAGACAGATTTTGAGCCTGTACCTCTTCGATTTTATCAGAAAACTCCCTGATTGGTCTGAGTGCATGCCCGCTTATAAAATAAGTGACAACACCTCCCAAAAGTGACAGCAACACAGTGATTATCAGACTGTTTCTTTTATAGTCAGCCTTATTATTGTACACCTGGACCGAAAATTCATCCGCAAACTCATCCCACTTATCGTCCGGTATGCTGATATATATTTCATCTGATTTGTTTCCTTTTTCATCCCCCTGTGACTCTACCGCATCCTGCAGAGAATCAATGTAATGCACACCATTTTTATAGACAAACATAGTCAGGCAGCCACATATAATGGCAATACACAATGTAGTTATGCACGTAAGTCTCCACTGTAACGACATTCTTTTCATCTGTCAGACTCCTCCCGTATTTTATAGCCTTCACCTACCTTGTTCAGAATGGGATCATAGCCCAGCTTCGCCTTAAGCTTTTTTCTAAGTGAAGACATATGTACCCTGATTGCTCCGCTAAAGCTGTCTGCTGTGGCATCCCACACATGCTCTATCAGCTCCTCCTGGCTCACCGGTCTGCCTATATTGATAAGTAAATATTCCAAAATACCATTCTCTTTTCTTGTCAGTGGAACCGGCTCTCCCTTTGCATATGCCTCACGCTTAATCGTATCAAACTTTATTTCTCCGCATTTAAGACATATATCATTCTGTACAAATTTCCTTCTTGTCAGGCTTCTGATACGTGCCTCAAGCTCCTGCAGATGGAATGGTTTTTCCATGTAATCATTTGCTCCTGCATCCAGTCCCTCTACCTTATCAGCAATCTGACCTCTTGCAGATAATATCAAAACCTTAGTTTCATCATTGTATTTTCTAAGCTCCTTAAGAAGCTCCATGCCATCCATCCCCGGCAGATTCAAATCCAAAACTATCAGATCATAATTCTCCGACAGTATACATTCAAGAGCCTCTTTCCCATCATAACAGGTATCCACCTCATAACCGGCAGCATACAGACTCTTTGCAACCATATCACATATTTGTTTCTCATCCTCAACAATTAATAATCTCAAAATGTTCTCCTGCTTCTTAACAATAATTTTACAACCTATATTGTATAATACCAAAGTCAGCTGGTCAACAATACAACAAAAAAGGAGCAACATTATGTTGAAATACCAAAAAACATGTCAAATCATTCTGCTTATCCTTGGTGTATCCATGATAAGCTATGGTGCAGTCAGAGGTGAGGCGGCTACAGTGCTTGGTAAAGCAATAAAACTATGTCTGGAGTGTGTCGGAATTGGATAAGAAAAAGAAATTACTATCAAGAAAACTGGCAAAAATACGTGGATGGATACAGGCCGCAGCAACACTGCTGACCAATATTCATATTCCAAATTTATTTAAGGGTAAAATATATCAGGGCAATGCAAAAACAGTATGCGTACCCGGATTAAACTGCTACTCCTGCCCTGCCGCGACAGGGGCATGTCCAATAGGAGCATTTCAGGCAGTCGTTGGGTCATCCAAATTTAAGTTTTCATACTACATAACCGGATTTTTTATTTTACTCGGTGTGACTCTCGGCAGATTTATATGTGGTTTTTTGTGCCCATTTGGATGGTTTCAGGATTTACTTCATAAAATCCCCGGAAAGAAATTTTCCACAGCCAAGCTAAAGCCTCTTAGGTACCTAAAATATGTCATTCTTATTGTTTTCGTTATACTTCTTCCGATGCTTGTAACGAACTCTATAGGAATGGGAGACCCGTTCTTCTGCAAATACATCTGTCCTCAGGGTGTTTTGGAGGGTGCTATACCGCTATCTATTGGAAATGCCGCTATCCGTTCGGCGCTGGGAAAACTTTTTTCCTTCAAGTGTATTATTTTAATTGCAGTAATTATACTAAGTATTTTATTTTACAGGCCCTTCTGTAAATGGATTTGTCCGCTTGGAGCAATCTACTCATTATTTAATAAGGTCAGCCTTCTCAAAATCACTGTTGATAGCAGCAAATGTGTCAGATGCGGTAAATGCTCAAAGGCATGTAAGATGGATGTGGATGTGTGTAAGACACCGGATCACCCCGAGTGCATACGCTGCGGTGCCTGCATAAAGGCCTGTCCGAAGGACGCCATCTGCTACCGGTTTATGGGAAAATCATGTCAAAAAAATGACAACAGATAGCTATTAAACATTTTACTATTATTTTTAAAGGAGAAATTACTCATGAAAAACAAATTATCATTTATTTCTATTTTTACACTCTACATAGCATTATCACTTACAGCCTGCGGTGGAAAGCAAGCTTCCACAACAGATTCTAAGAACCCTCAGACTGAAGCCGGCACAGAAGCATCCGGCAAATCAGATTCCAAACTTAATGATTTATATCAGCAGGAAAATCAGCTTTTTGCAGATCACGCTGATGTGTGGAACAAAGCATTTGGCATGATGAATAAAAGCGACGCTGATCCAAACGGAAATTATGCTGATTATCTTGCCGGTACCGTAGAATCAAACAAGGATTCATTCACAGACGATGAGCTTAAAACACTTAATGAGGATATTGAAACCATACGAAAAATCGAGGAACAGATAGCAGAGCTTGAAAACAAAAGTAAATCATCAGACGACAACCAAAAGGACAGTTCTAAAGCCTCATCTGTATTCAGTGATTTTTCCGGTGAGGATTTTGATGGCAATAAGGTGGATGACAGCCTGTTTTCCGGTAATGCAGTAACAGTCGTCAATTTCTGGTTTACCGGCTGCAAACCATGTGTCGCTGAGTTATCCAAGCTTAACGAATTAAATGATGCTATCAAATCAATGGGCGGAGAAGTGGTTGGCATCAACACTGAGACCTTCGATGGCAATAAAACAGCTATCAAAGAGGCTGCCTCTGTTCTTGAAAGCCAGGGTGTCAAATATCGTAATCTGTCAATTGACTCCTCTAGTGCTGCCGGTAAATATGCCTCAGAAATCATGGCATTTCCAACAACTATACTTGTTGACAGAAATGGCAATATTGTAGGCGAACCAATGCTCGGCGGAATTGATAACAAGGACAACTATGATGCCCTTATGAAGCAGATTCAGTCTGTAATTGATGCAGACAGCACAAATAAATAGAGGTCTAAATATAACTATAAAAAGCTCCTGTGCATTGCACAGAGAGCTTTTTAGTCCTGTTAATACAGACATATATTCACGCGCGACTTATATGATGACACCTGCTTTCCCTTTTTTTCAAATTTTTGGAATCTTGTAATAACCTGATATTCCATCTCAACCTTGTCTGATGAACAAGAGTATACATAAGAGTCAAAGCTGGTATATTCATCATCCACCTCAGCATAATTATTCCCATAATAAAAATTCTCTATTATATTTGTCTCAAAGGATGCATCTATTTTTGATTCAGACTCTTTTGGATCACCCATAGAATAATCACTGCCATATGTCTTTGCATATAGATCTCTCATGACCGTCGCCTGCGCCTCAGGATTATCAACATCAGTACAATAATATGTAATATAAAACGGTACTCCAAGCACCGCATCAACAGCAGTAAGCATTCTCGTATCTTCAAATGATATTATAAATACCCACGCCGACAATTCCTTGCTTATATCCGATGTAACGAAAAAATCTGATATCGTGTTGTCAAAGCCGGCTTCCGAAACGCCTGCTGTAACGTATTGCTCAGGCGCAGCTTCATATGTCTGTTCTATTTCACTGTCTGTATCCTTTGAATAGTTATTTTCAAGGCTTTGTAGCATACCTATATCGTCTTCACCGAGCATCTGCATAATACCTGACTGCTTCTGAAGCTCACAGGCACCCTTCAGAAAAGTCTGAACAGCCTTATAAGCCTGTCCCACCGGAATCTCAGTATCCAACGGTTCCCTTTTCTCACTATATTTCCCATTCCACAGCTCATTTACATTATCCTGCATCAGAGACATCATCTTTGTAAGCCTCTCTTCAGCTGAAATAGAGCTGCTGTATGGGCTTATATCTGCGTTGCTTATTGTAGTACTCGTTTTGGCAATTTTTGTTGCTTTAAGTGAAATCAGATAATTCGGTATCATATTTCCGGCACATATAACTGCCAGAATAATGCATATACACACTATTCCCTTGATTTTATCCGGTTTTTTATCAATACATTTGCGCACTGATAAATGCTTACTTCTCATCCAATGCCTCCGCTTTCATGTCAAAATACACCTTTGTTCCTTCACCTGATTTGCTCTCATAATGGATTTTTATATGATGCAGCGTAGCAATCCTTGATACAAGTGCAAGCCCAAGCCCTGCGCCATGCTCACTTCTTGATCTGGACTTGTCAACCATATAAAAAGCCTCCGTAATGCGCTCTATATCCTCAGGCGGTATTCCTCTTCCATTGTCCGAAACTGCAATACGATAAACGCTGTGCGAAATAAGACTGCCTGATACATCCACCCTGCTGCCCCCTGATTTCACCGCATTGTCTATCAGGTTAAGAAGCATGGTCTTAAACAGATCATATTCCAGCCACACCCATGCCTCCTCCGCATTGTATACAAGCTCTGTATTATGCTTTCTTGCTGCTTCACGCGCGGTTTCCACACAGTCTGCTATAATCTCAGATACCCTTGTCTCTTCAAGCCTGAAATCATTTTTATCAAGAGTGATAAGCTCCAGCAGCTTAAACGATAATGCTTCAAGCCTCATGCCCTCATTCAGTATGACTCCGGCTGCACTGTGCACCTCATCCTCAGACAATTTTTTCTGATACAGAGTGTCAGCATATCCGATAATTGATGTCATTGGGGTTTTGAGCTCATGTGCAAAGTTTGCAGTAAAATCCTCCTGCTTCTTTGCCGCCATCTGAAGCTCATAAACCTTGCTTTCAAGGTTTTTTGCAAGCTCGTTGAAAGCCTTTGCAAGCTCACCTATTTCATCCTTTGTCTTTACATCACTTCTTGCCGTGTAATCACCATCTGCAAATTTTTTGGTTGTGGCTGTTAATCCGGCAAGAGGCTTTGTGATCATCCAGGAAAGTGTCAATATGACCAACATACCAATAGCAAGTATAACAATGTAGTACATGCTGCATCTATACCTAAGCTCCTTTGACTCATCAAAAACCGGTGTAATATCACTTTCCGTTATCAGAATATACCTGTTATCATTCAGCTTAAAGCTGCTTTTGACATGGATATATCTGCCGCTTTGCTTTTCACCGGTATCTTTAGTATTCTCTTTTGACACTATACTGTATGTAAGCGTACAGTCCTTTACCTTTGTATCCTTTTGCTCATAATTACATGAATTGGCATATACTTTTTTTCCATCATCGTCGGCAAGATACATTCCCCCTTCATCTCCAACAATGGATTTTGCCGACTGCGACATCATATCTGTAAGCTCTTTATCCACATCCTCACTCTTCATGTTAAGGATTACCGTTTCAATCGAGTATTTTATCATCTGATGCTGTGAAAGTGCGCTGTCCTGCTCCCTTTTTACTGCATGCTCCAGTGAATATGATAGTGTCACATATTCTATCATTCCAAGGGCAACAGCCAGTACCACTGTCATTCCCAGAAACATTTTATAGAAAAATTTCATCCGTGAACCTCCAGACGATAGCCAATCCTGAAAACTGTGACAATCTTTTCATTCCAGTCAAGCTTTTTCCTTAGTCTTTGTACATGTGAGTCAAGTGTCCTCGTCTCCCCGGTATATTCCTCCTGCCATACTAGCTCATAAAGCCTGCGTCTGCTGAGTGCAACATTCTTATTCTTCACAAGCTCATACAGCAGGTCAAATTCTTTTACTGTGAGCTCTACCTGCTCACCTGCCTTTGTCACCATACGTGATTTAGGATCTATAGCCACATCCTCTATTTCCAGACGCTCCGCTGTGCGCTGAGTGCGCCTTAATACAGTTTCCACTCTCGCAAGCAGCTCCCCTATCTGAAATGGTTTGCATATGTAATCATCCGCACCCATACGAAGCCCGCGTATTCTTTCATCCACCTGTCCCATGGCAGATATTATTATGACCGGAGTATCCCCAATTCTCCTGACATAGTCAAGCAATTCATAACCATTTATCTCAGGAAGCATAATATCAAGCAACATAAGATCATATCTGTTCTGCTCAATTTTGTCTGCCCCTTCCTTGCCATCAAACGCTCTTTCGCATTGATATCCCTCTGCCTTTAGGGTGTCACATATTAAATTATTTATGTCGTTGTCATCTTCCACTATGAGAATACTGGTCATAAGCTGCTCCTCTTCTATGATTATGATAGAATTATTATAGCATAAAGATGTGTCATAGTTGTAAAAAACACCCTATTATTTAACTCAATAATAGGATGTTTTACCGGCACTTATACAAATATATTTTCACACATACATACTCCAGACAGCTCTAATCTGAGATGATATATTTTTGAATAACCACCTTTTGCCACTTTTTTCAATGCTGTTTGGATCATTTATTGAAAAGCCTTCATCATCATAGCCTGTTATAACCATAAAATGTCCTGTATCGGTAAAATCTCCCGGTCCTACATTTACCACAATAGGATGTCCTGCATCAAGCTCTGCTTTCATTCTGCTCTCATCCAGCGCCACTGTCTTTGCTTTTACGCCGTAGTGCCTGCAGCCTTCACTTATAAGCGTCCATGAACTTCCCGATCCATCTACACTGTAACCTGCTTCCTTTGAATACTTTGCTACTGCAAGCGGTGATGCATCCCTGTTGTGTGTCAGGTAAACCACTACCATCGAAAGTGTAGTGGGACCGCATCCGCTTGCTGCGAAAAAATTGCCGCTATACTTTTCGTAGCCCCAGCGTTTATCCCACTGCACAAATAACGGAACACTATCCATAGACGCTTCTTCTGTCAAATCAACTATGTGTTCCTTCACATGTTCCGTCGGATAATCATACACAAACTCAAGTGCCTCTTCATTTTTCAAAGCAAGCTCCTGTAGCTGTTTTGGATATTGGGTACTGTTCATTATATCATCACGCATTGACTGATTATTTTGTATCTTATTCTTTTCAAAGATTTTAGTATTTTCTATAACTGCATTATCATATGTATCATTTCCGGCTTCAACATCATATTTATTTGTCCCTCCATCGCCGGATGTTATAATACGGCTTCCAACAATCACAAATACAGCCACAGCTATGATACTACATGAAAATATAACTGAACTTCGTATTTTTCTGCGCCTGCGTCTTTTTCGACGTAAATTTGCCCCATGTCTGCAACATTTGTCTTGTGTCATGTCCACTTTACACCCTCCTGCTTTTCAGTAACTGATATTGTGTATCATTACTCTATCAGAAGCATTCGTTTATTATGTTGCATACTTGTGTCATAGTTGTAAAATGTTCCAATATTAAATTACATTAGAGATTACTTAAACACAATAATGGTATGTTCTATCATTTTTGTAATTTATTTCTATACTCGCTTGGTGTCAATCTATATTTCTCTTTAAAAACACGATTAAAGGTTCTAAGACTTCCAAAACCACTGTCCATCGAGATTTCTGTCAGGGTATCATCTGTAGTTTCAATTCTCTGACAGGCATACCCCAGACGCGCCTCATTCACATATTGATTAAAACTGCTGTGAAATGTCTTTGAAAACAATCTGGATAATGAAAATTTGCTCACCCCAAGGTCATGTGCCATTCCATCAAGCGATATACTCTTATTAAAATTGGCAGAAATATAGGATACGGTACGGTATATTATATCATCGCTGCCAATTTTGCTCTTTTCCACTAATTTCATCATCGGAATACATCTCGCAAGTATAATCTGCAAATAAGCTTGAACAACCCATATATCATCCTGCCCGGTATCTATTATGGATTCCACTGCTCTGTACACTTCATCCGGAATAACATCACTTTTTACAACAGGATATTGTGGAGCATTATTCCTCAGTACATTTTCAAATCTACCAAAAATCATTTGTGGAGCATTAATAAAAACCGCCTCATTGACTTCTGATGAAAAAACCTGATAATGATGTATAACATCAGGAAATACTACTCCTATATCACCTGTTTCCATGTGATACAGCTCCTGTCCTACACCAAGCTCCAATGTTCCTTTCGTAACACATACAATTTCCATTGCATTATGCAGATGTGGTGGCTGGTGCCGTGGTTTCCGCTTTACTGCAATAATCTCTTCATTTGTATTTTCAAACGTTAAATGCACTCAGATCATCTCTCCCATATTATACGATAATTACTCAATTCCTTTTTCTCTTCTAAGCTTTTCATTTGCAGCTTCTACATTCATCTTTGAAAGAAGAATTGTAATAAGAATCTCAAATACAAATGGTAACCATAAATACATTACCTGAAGCATAGTAATTGCAGATGCCGGCTGAGCCGCATTTGTACCTACATAACCACTGATTTCAAGAAGCCATCCTACAATAGCTGTTCCAATTCCACCACCAATTTTGATTCCAAGTGATGTGCATGAATACATAGTTCCATCTACTCGTTTTCCCTGAGTGAGGTAAGTATACTCAGAGCACTCGGCAATTACTGCATTCATGTCTCCCTGCCAAGGTCCCTGTCCTAATGCTGCAACTGCAGTAAACAGCATCATCAGTGGAACGCTTCCCATGTATCCTGCTACAATCACAAGTGCTCTTGCTATTGTAGCCAGAATATATCCACGTTTATTAAGCTTATACATTCCTTTCCACTTTCCAACAAGAGTTGGTGTGAAAATAAGCGCTATTATAAGAGGAATATTTACAGCCCACGCAAATACACCAAACAGATTTTTATTCTTAAGAACCCATGTACAGTAATAAATACCTGCACCAATCATAGCACTGTATAACTGCTGCAAAATATAAGTTCCACAAATCATCATATAGTACTTATTCTTAACAAGAAGCTTAAATGCCTGAACAAGACCATACTTCTTCACTTCATCGTTCTCTATTCCAGCGTTAAGCTCCTCTTCCGGAAGCTCTTTAACTGACAATCCTGAAATCGTATTTACTACAAGACCTATCACTGCATAAATAATAGCTACGAATCTCCATGCAGCAGCACCTCCACCGCATACATCAACAAATGCAACTGTTATAGACTGAATTATAAGACTTGTTGAAAAGGCAAAAATAAAACGGTAAGAGCCCATCTGAACACGCTCTTTGCTGTTCTTTGTTACCAGCGAAGTAAGTGCAGAATATGCAATATTATTTGCTGTGTAAAATACACCATTCAATAATGTATATGCTATAAAAAACCATGCATACTGAGCAGTCCTGCCCCAGCTTGTAGGAATTGCAAAAACTGCTACAAGTGTCAAAGCACAACCTATATAGCCATAAATCATCCAAGGTCTTGCTTTTCCAAGCTTTGTATGTGTTTTATCAATAAGTGAACCAAAGAAAACATCTGTAAAACCATCAAATAATTTAGATGCTGCGATTAATGTTCCAACAATTCCTGATGCAAGTCCTATAGTATCTGTAAGATATACCATAACAAAGGACGTCAGGAATGCATATACTACATTTCCTGCAATATCACCGGAACCATAACCAATTTTGTTGTACCACTTTAAGTACGTCTTTTCTTCCATGAGAAACCTCCAATAAATTACTTTGTTTTATCTTTAACAGCTATACCTATTTTATATATTTGTGCAATTTTTGTCTATAAACATAATAGGCTGTAATATACACAAAATGATACGCTTTTTTAAAACAGGTGTTTTTATGATAAAGTACACTCTAAATCAACCTTTTGTCCATAAATATAAATAGACAAAACATGCATAAAATGCTACAATACAAGCGGAGGTGTATAATGTATATTAACACGGGATATTTGAATCATTCACATAAAGATTTTAAAGATAAAAGCCGCCCTCTGATTGTAGGAAGCTGCGGAACCTATCGCCTGTCACAGCATCCTAAGATGCCTACATACAGGCCCAGAGGAAGACTGGATTACCAGATTATATACATATCATCCGGTCTTGTTCATTTCCACTTTGACAATCCTGAAAATGAGACAATCATTCCAGCAGGACATATAGTGTTATTTCGCCCAAAAGAGCTTCAAAAATATGAATTTTATGGTAAGGATAAGACTCAGATATATTGGATTCACTTTACCGGAAGCGACGTAAAAAACACTTTAAGAAAATACGGATTTACAGACAATAAAAGAGTCTTTAATGTTGGAACGTCTCTTGAATATGAACAGGTTTTCAAAAGGATTATTACAGAGCTTCAAAGATGTCAGGACAATTATGAGGAAATGCTCATGCTTTTGCTACGACACCTTTTGATTATATTTAATCGTAAAATAACAACTGAGCATGTAATCAGAAATGAATTCCTTGACAGCCAGATGGATACAGCAATTACATATTTCAATACAAACTACAACCGCTCTATTAACGTGGAGGAATATGCTTCATCAATTGGTATGAGCATAAGCTGGTTTATCAGGAGCTTTCGGAAATATACCGGTAATACACCAGTACAATTTCTCACAGCACTAAGGATGACAAACGCACAGGTGCTGCTTGAAACGACATCCTACTCTATAAACGAGATTGCAGGCATTGTCGGATACAATAATCCACTATACTTCAGTCGATTATTCCATAAACAAAAAGGCTGTTCTCCTTCTGAATACAGAGCCAGAAATACATAATAAAAAGACAAAAGCAGGAGCAAATGCTCCTGCTTTATCCGGCTTAAGCAAAAACCTAAACCACTTCTAATAGGGATTTATTGGAAGTTTATATTACGTATCTCTGCCTGTAGAATCTTTTATCTGCAATTCATAGCCCAATATAGAATGCGGAAGAATCTTATTTTCGTTGAGATACGTGTATAAAAGTCTGCCTGCTTCTTTGCCTAAGGCTGCCTCATCCTGATAAATACAACTGATAGACGGAACGAATTCATCCAACAGCTTACTGTTGTGAAGAGAGGCTATCTTGATATCCTCCGGAATCTTCATTCCCATACTTTTAAGTATTCTGATGACACCAAGACAGATATTATCATCCATACACAGGATGCAATCCACATTTGCCGCCAGACTCTTTTCTACCGCCATTTCAGCCACTATTTCAGATTCTGTATCATAGAAGATCAGACTTTTATCCAAATACATATGGTTCTTCATATGTGCTCTAAGTATTCCATCAAGCCTTATCTGATTAACCTTATGGCCTCTTTCTGCACACATTACAGCCATCTTATTGAGTCCCTTGTGAATAAGCGCATTGGTAATATCATAACATGCAGCCTCATTGTCTGTGTCTACTCTTAAAACAGACTTATCATCACAAGGTCCAATTATTACAAAAGGTACACCATTTTCTTTCAGAAACTGTATTTCATCATCATTCTCAACAGTACGTGTCAGGATGACACCATCCATCACATGATTTTCTACAGCCTCCTTCAGATTACTGATATCGTCAGGTGAAATCTTTATCAAATTTATCTGATATCCTCTTATAGAGAAATAATCATACACACTGTATAATACATTTGAAAAATACGGAATTTTTACAAAATCGCCTTCTCCCGGGAGAACGACAGATATCATCTTCGTCACTATATCAGAATAATGTCTTTCTCTGGTATTTGGGATTAGATTATGTGATTCCAGATACTCATTAATCTTTACTCGTGTATTCTGTGATATTCTGCCGCTCCCTGATAATGCTCTTGAAACGGTTGAAGGCGATATATCAAGCTCTTTTGCTATTTGACTAATATTAACCTTTTTCTTCTTCATTTCTTTCTACTTAACAGAACCGGTTATTCCCTCTACAAAGTGTTTCTGCAATGCAAAGAATACAATTGCTGTTGGGATAGTTGTAATAAGAACTGCCAGCATGAGCATTCCATAATCAGTAACATAACCTGCTATCAGATTAGATATCAACATAGGCATGGTCTGTGTTGTATTATCAGACATGATTACCTTTGCCCATAAGTAGTTGTTCCATGCGTTCATGAAAGTAACAACACCGGCTGCCGCAAAAATTGATTTCATCGATGGTATATACATTCTAAAGAAGATACCAACCTCGCTAAGACCATCAATTCTCGCTGCTTCTATAATGTCCACCGGAAATGCCTTTGCATTAGTTCTGAACATCATAATAAGTAATGGTGTGGCCAGAGACGGAAGCATAAATCCAACTGCTGTATTCAATAAATTCATTTTTGAATACATACGGAAAAGAGGAACCATCAGTGCAACGAAAGGAATCATCATAGTCATAAGTACTAATCCATATATCTTCTCTTTCGCTTTACTTCTATAAACTTCAAATGCATAACCTGCAAGTGCACTTACTATAAGTGCAAAGGCTGTAACCAATATAGTGTATTTACATGAATTCAGGAAGCTGCTCCAAAGGGGCTGCTGCGCTGTCAGGTTTTTATAGTTTTCAATAAGATTTGCACCAAATGTAAGCTTGCCCGATATTACATCCACGCTTTTATTTGTTGCAGCTATAACCATCCATAGTAATGGGAAAACTGAAATAATTGTCGCAACTATAAGTAAGATATAGATGCCTGTCATTTTTAATTTACTAGTCACGATCCTCACCTACTTTCATCTGAATAATAGCCAGTATTGCTACCATAATTAAGATAATAAATGACATTGCTGAGGTGTATCCAAAGTTAGGCACGCCCTTGAATGACATATTATAAATATAATGTGACATTGTAATGGATGCATTTCCAGGTCCACCCTTTGTCAGGTTCATAGACTCGTCAAACAGCTGTAATGTTCCGTTTGTAGACATAATTGCTGTCATGAGGATTGTTGGTTTAAGTAATGGGACAGTTATTTTAAAGAATGTCTGGAACGCTGATGCTCCATCTATCTTTGCTGCCTCATATACTGAGTATTCGATATTCTGAAGTCCGGCAAGGTAAAATACCATATTGTAACCTGTCCACCTCCAAACAAGTGCTATAATTATGATTATTCGTGCACTTGTATCATGTGAAAGAAAATTATATGCCGAATCTAAAATTCCAAGTTTCATTGCCAGATTGTTGATAAAACCGTCTGTTGCAAATAACGATCTGAAAATAATAGCATATGCAACAAGTGATGTTGCACAAGGTAAAAAGATTGCTGTTCTGAAAAATCCTCTGAATTTCACTTTTGGATTATTAAGAATTGAAGCAAAAATCAATGCTAAAACAAGCATTACCGGTACCTGAATTATCAGATAAAAAATACAGTTCTTAATTGACTGTACAAAAACGTCATCCTGTAAACATCTTATATAGTTTGAAAAACCACAAAACTTCATATTTGTGCCTGTTCCTGTCTGGAACGATGTAATCAAGGCACTTATCATTGGATATAAGCTGAATAATGTAATAAGTATTATAGCCGGAACCAGAAATCCCCATCCGGTAGCATTCTGTTTTCCCCTCATACTCAGGCCCTTCTTTTTTTTCATATCTGCACCTGCTTTCCATGTCATTTATATGATTGTCTCGTAAATTATTTGCCCATATTGAATTCGACTGTCTGCTGTGCAGTTTCAAGTTCAGAATCAATATCTCCACCACCTACTACATTAGCAAGCGCTGTTGTAAGTGCTGTGTTTGCCTCAGTATAATAAACTCCAAGGTTTACAGAAGGTGTTTTAGAAGCATAATCTGCAATTTCTTTGTATATTGCCTGTCCACCGAAGAATTCCTGTGGCTCATTGTATACTTCACTCTCACTAGCCGGAAGCCATGTTGCTATGGCACCTGACTTAGGAAGGATTGTATCGTAAAGCTCTTTGCTTCCTGCAAATGTTTTTGCAAGGAAATCAGCTGCAAGCTTTGTATTCTTGCAATTCTTTGTAATAGCCCATGTAGAACCACCCTGATTAGAGTAATTAGTTGCTGAATCAACTCCCGGCAGCTTAGGCATATTTGTAAGTCCCCATTTACCTGACTGATCAGTAGCTGTCTGTACAGAAGCAAGTATCCAGCATCCATTCATTACACCGCATGTCTTTCCACTTGTGAATGTTGCAATATACTCATCCCAGCTGTTAACTACTGCAAGTACATGCTTATCTACCATTTCTTTGTAGATTTCAATACACTGCTTAATATTTTTGTTGCCCTTGATATCAGGTGTATCATCATCCTTCCATGTACTAAAGCCTGCAGACTGAAGCATCTGATAAATCAAATCTGAGCTGGCAGCCTGAACTGAAAGGAGTGAGTATCCTGTCTTGCTGTATACATCCTCACCTATCTTTATAAACTGATCCCAATCAATGTCTGTCAGATCATCGATTGTATATCCGGCCTGCTCAAGAATATCCGTTCTATAACATGCAATCTCTGCACCATTATCAAATGGAACACCATAATTTTTACCATCTACTGTAGAAGCTGCGAGCTTTCCTTCTGCAAACTGTGAGAAGTCAATGCCGCTATCAGTGATATCCTGATAGAGATCCGGGTATGTTGTAACATACTTCTGATATGCAAAATCCTGCATAAGGCAGATATCAGGCAGCTTTGAATAATCTCCTGCTCCTACAATTGTTCCAAGCTGTGTCTGTAAGTCATCCCATCCGGTCTCTACAATATTAAGCTTAAAATCAGGATGATCCTTCTGATATACTTTTTCAGCCTCTTTCATCGCATAGATGTTGAATGTCTGATCCCACGCCCATACAGTCAGGGTATTCTCATCCTCACCTTTTGCAGATTTATCATCTGAACCGCCACTTGATCCACAGCCAGCAAACATTCCTGCTGTCATTGATGTAACTAATAATAATGAAAGTAATTTCTTTTTCATATTTGTCCCTCCATTGCGCTCATATTGCGCTATAGCTTTTGTGCAAAATGCATATTAAATTTTCGGAACCGGTTTCCTATGTGTTAAATTATACCTACTGCTTGCGCTATCTAGTTATGATTATTGCTACTATATAAATCAATTTTGATAGTTTTTTATTTTTATTGCGCTTTGTTTTGCGCTGTTGCCTCAAAATAAACTGGCATTTTGATAAATATCATGGCAAACCGGCACATTTATTTCGTCATTTCACCAGTTTTTTTCGTAAAATATAGTATTATTCAAATATTTTTGTTCAACAAATGAGCAAAAAAGGAGCCTCACACCAGCTCACGTGTGTGACAGCTCCTTTGAGAAATTATATCTAGTCAATTTTTCTGGTATTTTCCTTCTCATATTGCTTAGGAGTTTTACCTGTAAATTTCTTAAAATTCTTATTGAATGTTGACATATTATTAAAGCCGCATTCCCTTGCCACCTCAGCAATGCTTTTATCCTTCGTGTCAAGTATTTTGCATGCCTGTGTAATACGGATATAATCAACATACTTAAGCGGTGATACACCATAGTGCGACGTAAACAGACTTCGTAAATAACTCTCGCTGATATATGCAGCATCAGAAATATCAGACATTCTTATATCAGAGGCATAATTATCATTAATATATTCTATTGCAAGCTTAAGCTTATAATTCGTTTCCTCATAATATGTATGCATCAGCAGCCCATTTTCTTGCGAATTTGAATAATTAATCTTGACAATCTCCATAAGCATCGCATAAATCAGACCTTTTAAACAGTTTTTGTATCCATATCCTCTTGTGCGAAGCTGATTCATAATACATTCCAGTTCCTGCGTAAGCATAGGAACTTTTTCATCATTTAAAAGCAGAGGTCTTTGTTCTATTCTGCGTATAGCCTTATCAATATCCCTCTTACCAAAATCATATTGTTCCGTCAGAAATGTTACCTGATTAATGTATACACTTTCCCAATAGCATTTTTCACCATACTCACTTATTATCGTGTGCGGGTAATTACGTGGTACAACAATAATTGTACCTTTATCATAAGTACATACCTCATCATTGAATACTACACGGCCTTTTCCAAAACGACAGATTGAAAACTCCATAAGATTGTGGTAATGATTTGTATCCACTACCTGTCCTTCGCTGTTTAAACCATATTGTTTAATTTCATTACTTCCAAGCTTTGCAAATATATCCTCACCTGTGGGTAACTGGTAAAACTTGAACTTTGCCTTTTTATTAATGTCCATATTTTTATTCTCCCAATCTGGCTACAAAAGAACTATTTTGTAGCCAGATCCTCTATTTAATTAATGACTAACAGATTGTAAAAGAATAATCCTTATCAGTCTCCGCACTGATACGGTAATCCTCTTCAACATCAGTTCCCCAGCTGTCGATGCCTCCAACACCTCTTACTGCGCCATATATGCATAAAACAGTTCTTCTTGCCGGTGGCAGTTCCTCATGGTGAAGAGCGTTTTCAATCTCAGATGCTGTATAAGGCAGACAAGAAAATGCAAATTTTTCATCATTCTTTTCAATTCGCAGTGTCTGTGATGAGCTATCTGTCCTGCTGTTATCAAGAGCCGTATGTCTTGTAATTTCAAGCCACTCTGTATCCATTCTCATACCACATTCCTGCGGAACAAGATATTGTGTAAGACTCAGATCATCAATCTCATAGATGCCTTCTTGTGCACCTGCTTTTCTGTCAGGATATGTTTCCCCGGAGAGTCCCTTATATAAATATTTGTCAGCCAATGTTGGCATAATAAATCTCATTCCAAATACCGGGAATTCAGGAAGCCCTTGTACCCCATTATAATGTACATCCACGCGAATCTTTCCTGATACATCAACTGTATAGCTCACAAGAACAGTTGTCGCCGGAGTTGTTATGGTCTCGTATGTATATTTTACGACAATCTCATCAGCATAAACATCACCGCCATAGCTGTTATTATCAGGTGCGTATTGTTTTTGCTCCTTGCCGTCCATGATCACCTGTATTCCCTTACAGTCAATGAACATATCTGCTGAAAGCCAGCTTCCGCTTTTAATATGGAACTTGCTTCCCCTGTCATTATCTGTCAATGCTCTCCAGAAAGTAGGCTTTGGGCAACGGTACAGCCACTCATACCCATTTTTAACGATAGATTCCAGTCCTCCCTGTGCATAAGAGAAAATATAATCAAAGCCTTCACCATGTACACCAAGTGTATAGTCGCCATATACCACTCTTAATTTATCTGTATAAGCCATAGTAATACCTCACTTCCTGCATTGCCGGTTTTTCTTTCCTGTCAGCAAATACTATTCCATTTGCTGAAAATTCATAGTCTGCCGGTTTATCATCAAAATCTCCACCATAGCGCAAAACATCTTTTCCTGTCACCGGATCTTTTACCATAATTGCCTGGTCAATAAAATCCCATATAAATCCACCATGATACATATCGTATTTGTCAATCAGCTTCATATAAGAGCCAAGTCCACCCATTGAATTTCCCATATCATGCATGAATTCGCATAAAATATACGGTTTCTTCGGACTATTATTCAAGTATTCCTCTACATCCTCAGGTTTTGCATACATTCTGGTCTCCAAGTCAGAAATAGTATCCTCATATGCCCTATTATAATAAGAGCTTTCATAATGAACTAATCTTCCATCCTGCTTTTCAGCAAAATAAACGTTCATTGCCTCAATGTCATCTCCTGCATAGGATTCATTTCCTAATGACCAGAAAAGGATGGATGTATGGTTTTTAAAAGTCTCAAAATTGTTTTTTGCACGATCAAGCACTGCATCTCTCCACTGTGGAAAAGACCCCGGTACATTACATGATGGTTCGATTGCCCCTAGCTTTTGGAATGAGCCATGGCTCTCCAGATTTGTTTCTGCCATCACATAAATACCTGCATTGTCGCACAGATAGTACCATGGTATCTGGTCAGGATAGTGACAGGTACGCACAGAATTAATATTGTTCCTTAACATACATGATATATCTGTCTTCATGTCTTCTATACCAATGCATCTTCCTGTTCTTGCATTCCACTCATGACGGTTTACTCCCGTGATAACAAGACGTTTTCCATTCAAATAGATTACTTTATCTATAATCTCTATTCTTCTGAAACCGATATCATAAGGGATCACCTCGGCCAGTGAACCATCCTCTGCTTTAAGCTCAACATAAGCATGATATAAATATGGATTATGATTATCCCACAGCTTTACACTTTCCAAGTCAACACAAATCGTGCCTTCCAAATGGTCGTTTTCTTTATTTAACTTTAATGACTTCTCTACTAATATATTTTCTTCTCTGTCCTTTAAAATAAAGCCTGCAGTTACATTCTGACTGTCACAAGCAGATACCTTCATGCAGACAGATACGCTTCCGCTTTCATTATCTTGATTTAACACAGGTTTGAACCATACATCCTCCAGATGAACATCCGGGATTGCCTTCAAAGTAACATTTCTGAAAATTCCAAAGAAACGGAAAAAGTCCTGATCCTCCAAAAATGCCGCTGTGCTCATCTTATGTACCTGCACTGCCAGTACATTTCCTTTTTCCTTAATATATGGTGTCAGATCAAACTCAGAAGGTGTGAAGCTGTCCTCTGCATAACCTATAAACTGGCCATTCAGCCACAGGTACATAGCTTCTTCTACACCTTCGAAGCAGATATGGATTCTTTTTCCACACATGCTCCTGTCCAAATCAAAGTATTTGATATAAGAGCCTACCGGATTGTACTGTGCTTCTGAGAACATTCCTTCTTCTGCTCCGGTTGCCTCCATACTATATGCTCCTCTGTGGTACTCTTTTCCTTCCCAAGGATACATAGTGTTGATGTAACGTATCTTATCATATCCAGCCAGTTCAATATGTCCCGGAACCATAATTTTATCGAATCCTGATGCATCAAATGCTTCCTTATAAAAATCAACAGGTCTTTCCATCACATTTTTGCTGTAAGCAAACTCCCATTGACCATTTAATGACTGTAATAATGGATTTTTTTCTTTTTTCATGTCAGAATAATCCAGATAATAGCAATGATCACTATGTGGTTCAAATTGATTTACCTTAAACACTTCCGGATTATCAAGCCATTTCATATCAGCGTTCATATTTTTCCTCACTTTCCTATTATTGATATATAAAACCAAGAACAATAACTGCTTTGCTACATCTAAGATATAACAAAACCATAGCAAAGAGCAATGTAATAAATTGTCCAAATCATGCACAAAATGATACTGTTATAATTACCGTATTAAGCAACTTTTGACTATATATTCTGTTATTTTGGCAAGTAATAATTCTTTTCGTATTCTATAATGACATCGTAAACAGAAAGGAGATGAATTTCCATGAGAAATAAATTACACAATTTTATTGATAACTTACTTAACTTTTATGCAAGCTTCTTTACTCACAGATTTTATCAAATGTAATGTTCACAGCATACATAAAATACCTGATGCCCTCCATATCCTTCCACTAAAGCTATGAGTTGCATTCCAGTTTTCTTCATCCTGTAATGTCCATACGATCCTGATTCCTATCGTATTGTTCTGCTTAATCTTTGGCAGATAATTTCCTATAACAATAAACAATAAGCTTGTTCCATAATAAATTAATGCTATAAATAAATCCTCTGTTTCTGCTCCAATATGTGTCAATCTAGCCATACCATTATATAGCAATGTCATTAATGACATAAACTCATATCCATTTCCTCAGCTGCCTTCATCTGTGTCATTTTTTTCACGTAAATCTCTTATATTATTTCCAATCACATATGGATCAAATTTAGTCCTGCCCACTTCTGCTACCTCCATCACTTAACATACATAGTCCTCAGCGTGTGAAATAGTTACCGGAACCGGGCCGATTACTATGCAGTAAACCGCAACTCCCTTTGCTGCAAGTGTCAAAATGAACTTTTCAAGGTCAGACACATTGTCAGTTATCTCATTCAGGCTTCGCACCACAACCACCTGTGCACATTCGCTGTCAATCATCTCAAAGAAATCATTGAGCTCTCGTCTGTCATAATCCAGTGAATAAGATGCATCATGGTAAGCACGCGTGAGTGATATTCCATTGGCATCAGCCATACTGTTCGTTTCCCCTGCGTCTCTGGTGTTTCCATCTTTAAATGTGTCCTTATCAGGTGAGTCCTAATTAAATTTTGAAAATTGTTACTATATAATTACTTACTTGTTTGTTATACTCTCATGGCTGTGTTATTCACACAAGCCTTAATCATTCCCTCAGAATACTTTTTTAGCATTATTACTCTCCTATTGAGATAAAAGAGTCTGACCGTCTGGATGTATTCGGAAAGGTGGTCGGCAAAATTAATTCTAAGGATGTACCAGATTACCGTTTTTAATGAATTATAATGAAAGAAGTGATTGAATGAAAATAATTAATAATCTTAAGGGAATACGGACACAGCGAAAAATTGCCCAAAAGCAGCTTGCCGAGTGATGAACGCTGTGAAGATACCTTAGAGATTGGGGGCAGGGGGTGACTCTCATCACACCTTGTCCGGAGGGGTTTAAGACATCCTCGGTTGATGTCACTGACGGATTAGTCTGTGGAACTCGGGCAGACTTGCGAAGCTGCTAGGAATGGTACAAAAATAATTCAAAAAATTTTTAAATTCGATATGGCAATTTGCACAAAAAATATCCGCCTGCAAATCATAACAACTTCATTAGAAAAAAGACAACTTAAAACATCTAAAATCATCTGTTCATAAAGTACTGTTGACTTGTATATTAAAAAAATCTTCAAAAACGATAAAACAAACGTTTACAACAGCATTATCAAAATACATGCGATATAATTCACTCAAAGCTCCGGAGCCTTAAAAAAGTATTCCAATATGCGCATATCGGAATCGGAAGGAGGATAAAAAATGAATATTTTCATCAAAAGTGGCGCAGTCCACAGTGGTTTATCAAGTATTGTAGTAACCAGCATCGACAATACTTCCACCACACCTGAGAAAATTGTTGATTGCGTCAAGCACCTTATCCATCATGAAATGGCGGATGAGCGCGTGCTTGTAACTCCCATTGCTGGAGGCATCGAAATCCGTTACGCAGCAAACGCGGAACAGATTAAATACCTTGAGGCAGGATTAAGGAGTTCCTGATAATTAGTGAAAGAGGCTTTTTTAGCCTCTTTTTTAGTATGGAAAATTTCAAGCCATCCTCCGAGAATTTCACAGACGGATTGATTTACGAAACTTGGGCCGACCTGCAAAGCTGCCATGAATGGTCATATTATAGAAGAAATTCTGCATCTGACAATGAAAAATCAATGTTTCCCAAAGATTTAAGAATTAATTTTTAAGCTCTTATTATATAGAAAGCTTTTTTCCTTCCGGCTTCTGACACAATTATATATATAAATGAATTTATAGATTTTGTACTGCCATAAAAATTCTCGTCAAATAATCTGTAAAAACTTATATGGAAAGGGCAGATAACAGATATCTTCTATCATACTTATATCGAAGGGAAAACCTTATTACAACCATTTTAACGAGACCATGAGTCTCAGAAAGGACAAATTATGAAATTCACAAAAAACAAAATTCCTTACAACATAAGCAAGGATATCCTGCAGGAACAGCTGCAGGCATCTGCTGACAGAGATTGCAAGAGGCTTAACTCGCCTGCCCCTACAATTAAAGTCATCAAAACAAAGAATACCTGCAGGGATTTTCATATCAGTAAAGAATTTAATGATGAAAAAGAAGAGACCGAATTAACTTTCTTCATTACAGAAAGATACTTAAACAACATGCAGACGCTTTTTCCGTATAAGCTTGCAGTAGCACTGGCCCAGTCAATCATCAATATGAAGTATGAAGCTAAAGCCATTGAAGACGGATATAGCAGTCTTGAAGAAGCCCTAGAAAAAGAACATGTTCTTTATTATGACCTTGAAGTTGAAGGAGATGCATTTGCGATTTATAAACTCCTGATCAGCTACACTGACATTGCAAACGCAGTTGAAATCGTGATTGGCAGAGAACCATCTCCAAACGTAATCACTATAGACAAGATAAATAGAGCACTTGATTTTGCAAAGGAATCTGCAAAATATATCGCGTTTGAAATAAATTAGTTCCATCGGGTCTGGGGGGAATCCCCTGGACCGTAAACAATGAAAAAAATGGGTTTAATTAGTACTTTTTTCATATA
>OCLF01000104.1_pt1 | contig 26384 bp, 22 predicted proteins | sample 1502881 | NCBI WGS metagenome assembly OCLF01 (sample SAMN03418267, study PRJEB22391) | human gut metagenome | biome: human-gut; feature: organic feature; material: feces | host: Homo sapiens | place: Tanzania | collected 2013-01
ATGTACACCCTTAGGGATTCGAACCCTAGACCCACTGATTAAGAGTCAGTTGCTCTACCAACTGAGCTAAGGGTGCATCGGTTATCTTGTTATCAGCAACCTCATTTCTGAATTGCGAGTGCAAAGGTATAACAAATTTTGATAACTGCAAAACTTTAGAAGCTTTTTTTCAAACATTTTTATTCATAAATGATTTATATCAAGTAAAACACATAAAATCGTGGTAAATCAATGCAAAAACAGTGGTTATTCAGCATTAGGGTACAAGCGGTGTCAGCTCATCTTAAATCCACATCGTAATAAACAGCTTTGTATTTTCACTATTTTAGGCTGAAAAAAACTGTTCAACTTTAATAGAAAAAGCCCTGACAGTTTTTTTTCGCTGCCAAGGCTCTATAAAAAAGAATGATTATTCTTGCTTAACGTTTGGGGTAAGGTGTTTCATCACCTTCTCAAAATAACGCTGTGTGCGTTTTACGCTATATTTGTTGCCACCATTCCACGATCGGATGGCACGCTCAATATCGTTGAGCGGATTAAAGTACGACTGTATAAGCTCGAACATTTCCTTCGACTTTGCCAAGCTAAATCTGTCGCGCAGCGTGAAACGCTTCTTGCTATTGCGCTTTTTCAGGATTTGATTGCATTCAGCCACCAATATCGGAGTGATTTGCATTGCTCCACAAGAGTTACCCTTCACAGCCTTGGCGTTGCCTTCGCTTTCAACCTGAATAATTGCCTGCATCACAGGTTCCCAATCAAAATCTTCCGTGCTGGCAGTTTCTGTCTCAACTGCTGTTTCTGCACCCATAACGGGATTGGCTCCCAATAAACATACAACTAATAATACTACTTTGAAAAGTTTAATCATTATAAATTTGTTTGTGGAATCCGAACACTATCCCTTAAATAGTCAGTGGCAACACTTCTTCAACCCTGAAGCGGCGACATATCATATAAAGAACTCTCCCCGACACGTTAAGTCTTTTTAGGCGGGAAGACAACCGAAATAAATGTTCACGATAGATGCCTGAAAACAATCAATCCAGCATTAATCTAAATTCCGTTAGATACTTTCAGATACGCTTCTGAAACAAGAAGAAGTCAGTATCCTTTTTTCTTATCGGTTGCAAAATTACACAAAAATCATGAAATGTGCAAGTTTTTCAAGTCGTATTTGTAATATTTTAAGGTTTCTAAATACCCGTAAACCACATGATAATCAACAAAATACGCATAATAACAGGTATTTCTTCCACACTTTTCAATTTCGCCTTACAGCCTTTTCAATTTCGCCTTACAGCTAATGTTATACTAAAAACAGAAGTCCTCGCCCTTGGCTTCCTAAGCGTTTTAAGCTTACACCAAGAGCGAGGACATCCCTCTCCTACCCTATATATATTAAGGTATATATTATTATATAATGTGTAATATATATGCTATCTTATTCTCTCAGACGCTCTGACCATCTTCTCGTCCTTAACAATTGCCACACGTGCCATGAAATTAAGAATCAAGGCAACAGCCGGCAGACAAGCGGCAAACGAGATATGGAAATTAGTGTCGGCAGAAATAACATTGCGTGTCATCACGCCCAATACCACATACCACGCCAAGAGCAAGAACATGTTGCACAGGCACAGACGGCTCTGCAACGGGCGATTCTTGTAGAGAAAGATGATGGCAAGACTAAGCACACTACTAATAAGGAGCAGCCCAAAAAGACCACACACCGAATAGTCGGCTCCACTGCCCAACACCACCATAAGGTTGTACATCTTGAAGCTCACGCCCATAGCCTGCGGCTCAAAGCTGCCGAGCGGCAAACACAAGCACACCAGCGAAACTATGAAGGCTATCAGCAAAAAGACAGATTGCTTGCGCTGTATCATAACTTACAATGTGAGTTTAAGCCTCTTCCTGTTCCTTGTTGTTGTCCTGCGAAGGATCGCGATAGTAAACGTTGCCCTCAACAAATTCCTGTGTTGCAAGAAGTGTCGGCTTGGGGAGTTTCTCGTAGTAGCGTGAGATTTCAATCTGCTCACGATTCTCGAACACCTCCTCGAGCGAGTCGTTGTAGGAAGCGAACTCGGCGAGCTTCTTGTTGAGGTCCTGCTTAATCTCTACGGCAATCTGGTTTGCGCGCTTTGCGATGATAGCAACACTCTCATAGATGTTTCCTGTCTCGTCGCACAAGTCCATTATGTTGCGTGTGACGGTGTTGACGGGAGCTTTTGACTTTTTGTAATCCATTAATTTAATGTTTATGTTTATTGATTAATGTTTATTTATTTCCTTTACTTAGTCCTTGGTGTATTCCTTGCACTTGTTGATGAACTTCTCGGCCATCACCTTGTCCTTGGAGTCTGGATATTCGTTGATAAATCCGTAGCACTCATCCTCGGCATCCTGGAAACGCTCAAGCTTTTTCTCCTCCACACTCTGCTGTGCCAGCTCAAACTTGCTTTTCATCACAAGCAGAGCAAACCGCTCGCGCAGCTTAGAGTAAGGGAAATCCTTCAGGGCATTCTGTGCTGTAATGATGCAAGCCTCGTAGTTGTTGCCTCCGTATGTACAGTTGCCGAAATACTGGCCGAGGTCATAATATAGCTGTGCCGAATGGAGTTCCTTCTGAACAAGCTTGTCCTGAAGCTCAAAGAGTCGCTGCTGTGCCTCATCGCGACGGTTGCCATCGGGAAAGAGGTCAAGATAATCCTGAAAAGCAGAAATGGCATTCACCGTCTGCGACTGGTCGAGACGCGGTTCTGGAGTGAGATTGTAGAGACTCATACCCACATAATATTCAGCATTCTCGGCGTAAGTGCCTTTTGGATAGCTTGCAAAATATTTCTTGAATGTGGCAGCAGCTCCGTCATACTCCTTGCTGTTGTACTCAGCCATGCCAAGCATGTAGAGGCTCTCCTGAGCGTTGTCGGTGCCTTTCTGCATGGTTACGAGACCCTGCAACAAAGTCGAGGCACGCACATATTTACCCTTAGCAAAGCATTCCTTGGCATATTCGTACTTATAGGAATAGTCGCTGGTCTTGTATACCTTGTTGAATTCATTGGCACAACTTGTGAGAAGCAATGCCGCAAGAATTGCTACTGAGATGTAATTCTTCATAACTCGATATTTATTTTGAACTGCAAAAATACACATTATTCATCTATTTACAAAGCGTTGAGGACGTTTTTATAAAATATTCACGCTAAAACATGGTATATGCTTGTATGATTTCGCAGTTTTTAGTATTTTTGTATGATAAAAAGGTTATATTATGGATTTCAAAATCACTTCACGCTTTTCGCCGACAGGCGATCAGCCACAAGCTATACAACAGTTGACCGACGGCATTCTACAAGGCGAAGAGTCGCAGGTGTTGCTCGGCGTGACTGGCTCGGGCAAGACCTTCACCATGGCCAACGTTATTGCCAATATAGGGCGTCCCACCCTCATTCTCAGCCACAACAAGACTCTTGCCGCACAGCTATACGAGGAGATGAAGAGCTTCTTCCCTGATAATGCCGTGGAATATTACGTCTCCTACTACGACTATTATCAGCCAGAGGCCTATCTTCCATCTTCCGACACGTATATTGAGAAGGACCTCGCCATAAACGAGGACATCGACAAGTTGCGCCTCTCTGCTGTCACAGCTCTGCTTTCGGGCAGAAAGGACGTTATAGTGGTTTCGTCGGTTTCGTGCATCTACGGTATGGGCGGGCCTACAGCCATGGCCAATAGTATAATCAGCATAAAGCGCGGACAAACACTCGACCGCAACGAGTTTCTCAGAAGACTTGTCGATGCCCTGTATCTGCGCAACGACATAGAGATTAAGCGCGGCAACTTCAGGGTGAAGGGCGACACCGTAGACGTGTGGATGGCCTATAGCGACAACCTCTTGCGCATAACATGGTGGGACGATGAAATCGACTCTATCGAAGAACTTGACAGCGTAACATGCCAGCGCATAGCTTCCTTCGACGAATATCAAGTTTATCCCGCCAACCTGTTTGTCACATCCAAGGAGCAGACAGAGTCGGCTATACGACTCATTCAGGACGACCTCACCAAGCAGGTGGACTACTTCGAAAGTCTCGGCGACCACATCCGCGCCCAACGCATCAAGGAACGTGTGGAATACGACATGGAGATGATCAAGGAGCTTGGTCATTGTTCGGGCATAGAAAACTATTCTCGCTATTTCGACGGACGTGAACCGGGACAACGCCCCTACTGTCTTCTCGACTTCTTCCCCAAGGACTACCTGATGATTATCGACGAGAGTCACGTGAGTGTGCCACAGATTAGTGCCATGTACGGTGGCGACAGGGCACGCAAACAGAACCTTGTGGAATATGGATTCCGACTGCCTGCTGCTTTCGACAACCGTCCGCTCAGGTTTGAAGAGTTTATGGAGATGAAGAACCAGGTGATCTACGTTTCGGCAACGCCTGCCGACTTCGAACTCCAGGAGTCAAACGGCATTGTCGTAGAACAGATAATCCGACCAACAGGACTTCTCGACCCCATCATTGAGGTGCGGCCTACCGAGAACCAAATCGACGACCTTCTTGAGGAAATTATCCAGCGACGAGAACACGACGAACGTGTGCTCGTCACAACTCTAACCAAGCGTATGGCCGAGGAGCTTACGGAATATCTGCTTAACCACGACATTCACGCCAACTATATACATAGCGACGTGGCTACTCTCGACCGTGTGCAGATAATGAACGACTTGCGTGCCGGACTCTACGATGTGCTTGTGGGAGTGAACCTTCTGCGCGAGGGCCTCGACTTGCCCGAGGTTTCGCTTGTGGCAATACTCGACGCCGACAAGGAGGGATTCCTGCGAAGCCACCGCTCACTCACACAGACTGCAGGACGAGCCGCCCGAAATGTCAACGGCAAGGTGATAATGTATGCCGACAAAATAACAGACAGTATGCAGCAGACCATCGACGAGACGGCTCGGCGACGCCAAATTCAGCTGAAATACAACCAAGAACACGGCATCACTCCGCAACAGATACGCAAGGACATCAAAGGCTCGCTCATGTCGGCCATGTCGTCGGGCAGCGAGAAGACAAGCGGAAATGCCGCCATCGGCAAGACGGCTACAGTAGAGAACGCTTCGAAGAAGGGCTACAAGCCATACATCGAGCCAGACGGATATGCCTATGCTGCCGACCCTGTAGTGAAGCGCATGACCAAGAAGCAGCTCGAGAAGAGCATTGCCGACACTACGGAACTGATGAAGACTGCCGCCAAGAATCTCGACTTCCTTCAGGCAGCTCAATACCGCGACGAGATTGTGCGTCTGCAGTCGCTCCTCGAAAACGAATAGTATAAGGAATAATAGTTAAATTATCATTAAAAGTCTGATTCATAGCATTTATTTAGTACTTTTGCAAGGACAACGCCCCACGTCGCAAGCCGTGGGTGCGTGTAAAAGAACAAAAAAGCCTGAGTGCAACAAAAAAGAACAATATATAAGAATATGAAGAAGATACTTATTTTATTTTTGATGTGTTGCCCAATACTGTGCGCAGCGCAAAGCGAATGGGAAATTCCCAATGCAGAAAAGCCATCAAATGAGGTGAAGAAAGAAAAGAAAACAACTTCAAAAGAGGCAAATGCCGAAACTGCCAACGAAAATATAAAGGACTGGGAATATATCAAGGAAGGTGCCGTGCCTGAGGTGGACGGCAAAATTGTGTTCAGCTACGACATCGATGTGCCCGGCAAGACGGCACAAGAGATTTACGACCTTGCCTACGTAGCCCTCGACAGCCTTGCCCACACCGAGGAGCAGATAAAGAGCAACATTGCACTTATCAACCGCAAGGAGCACATGATTGCCGCACGCTACCGCGAATGGCTTGAATTCTCGAAGAGCTTCATTGCCCTCGACCGCACGGAGTTCTCCTACACAATGATAGCAAAATGCTACGACAACAAGCTCCATCTCACACTCAGTCGCATCTCCTACAACTATGAGGAGGGACGCTCGACTGGCCTCAAAACCACAGCCGAAAAGTGGATTTCCGACAAGCAGGCTGTCAACAAGAAGCGCACCAAGCTCATCCCCGGCACAGCCAAGTTCCGCAAGAAGACTATCGACCGCAAGAACGCCATCTTTAAATACATCGCCAAGAAGGTGAAGGGTATAAAAGAAGCGAAAGAAGACTAAGGGCTAAAGAAAAAAGATAATAATCCCCAAACAACAACGGGACTAAAATATTAATAAAACAGCTTAGAGAATATGAACAACACAGAAGAGAACATACAGGAGACCGAGACCAGCGACATGCGCCAACCCGTGCGACACCACCGCCGCGACGCCTCCAACGACAAGTACTTCAAGATACGCAACGTGCTCAACATCATCTTTATGATTGGGGCTGTTGTAGGAATGGCTATCTTCTATTTCCACAGCCGTTCCATAGGCACCATCGTCATCATAACAGCTATGGTTTTCAAAATGGCTGAATGCTGCTTCAGATTTTTACGCCAATAATCAAGACAATGACAAAATCAACGATAAGATTTCTAATCGCTGTTATTACCGCCATGTTTGTGCCAACAAGCATGGCGGCACAGTTAGACGACAACCAGTTCGACCAGTTCAATCAGATGTCACCCGACGGCAATGTCAGCCAACGCTCCAGCCGCAACAATGTCGACTCGCTCGGCACCGACAAGGAGATTCCACGCGGCATTAAGGTATGGACTGTAGACAGCCGATTCGGCGACCAACGTGCCGCTGTGGTAGACACCATGTCGCACATGTATCCCAACACTATCTTCACCACAGGATTGCGTGGCGAATACAACACCACAGGAAATGTTGGAGCTCCACGTGTGAACCGTATTTTCATCGACCGCTACAACGAGGGACAGTTCATATTCACCCAGCCCTACGACTATATGGTGACACCTGTCGACGAATTTCACTTCACCAACACTCTGTCTCCATTCACTAACCTCACCTACAACAGCGCTGGCGACCGCACCAATGGCGAGGATCATCTTGTGGCAAAATACGGAGTGAACGTGAACAAGCGACTGGGCTTTGGATTCAACTTCGACTATCTCTACGGACGTGGCTACTATTCCAACCAGAGCACATCGCACTTCAAGTATCTCATGTACGGCTCCTACATCGGCGACCGCTACCAGGCTCATCTGCTTTTCTCTACGCTCCATCAGAAGGTGACGGAGAATGGCGGCATTACCGATGATGAATACATCAGACACCCCGAGAGTTTCGACGACAACTTTGCCACCAACGAGATTCCAACCGTGCTTGAGCAAAACTGGAACCGCAACGACAACCAGCACATCTTCTTCACTCACCGCTACAACATCGGATTCAACCGCAAAGTGAAGATGACCGAAGAGGAGATTGAGGCTAAGAAATTTGCCATGGAGTCGCAGAAGGAGAACGCTGCCAAGGAGAAAATGGACGAGGCACGAAGAAAAGCCAAGCGCGAGGGACGCGACTTCGACGAGAAAAACTTCAAGAGCACTACATTCAGCGGACGACCGAAAGACGCCAAGATTGTGAAAGCCGAGAAAAAGCCCAACGCCACTAAGAAAGCTGCCGACAACCGCATTGCCGTCAATGGCAAGGAAGCTGCCGACAGCCTAAAACAAATAGAGGCTAAGGCCGCGCAGGACACTATGTGGATGAAAACGGAATACGTGCCCGTGACAAGTTTCATACACACGCTGAAGTTTGACAACTACCGCCGCATATACCAGGCCTATCAGTCGCCTGCCGACTTCTATGCCAACACCTTCAACACCGTTGGCACATTGTCTGGCGACTCCATCTACGACAAGACATCGCACTACCGCTTGCAGAACACCTTTGCCATCTCTCTGCTTGAAGGCTTCAACAAGTGGGCTAAAGCAGGACTCAAGGCTTTCGTGACTTCCGACTTGCGCCATTTCACCCTGCCCGACTCCACACGTGCCACGACTTCCTACAACGAGCACAACCTAAGCATAGGCGCACAGCTCATAAAGTCGCAAGGCCGCACTCTGCACTACAACGTTACCGCCGAAACATGGCTCCAAGGCGAGGATGCCGGACAACTGAAGATTGACGCCAATGCCGACCTCAACTTCGCGCTCTTTGGCGACACCGTGCGATTGCAGGCAAATGGATTCTTCCACAGTCTCAACCCATCGTTCTACTATCGCCACTACCACTCCAAGCACTTCTGGTGGGACAACGACGATATGTCGAAGATTATCCACTCGCGCGTAGAGGGACTCTTCACCTACGAGAAGACCAATACCACCGTGCGCGTGGCATTCGACAATGTGAAGAACCATGCCTATTTTGCCATGGGCTACAACATCACCGACGACAAGATGCGCACCGGCAACACGCTCTGCGTAAAGCAAGCAAGCGGGGCCGTCAGTCTTCTCACTCTTGCTTTGGAGCAGAACTTCAAGCTTGGTCCGCTGCGCTGGGAGAATGTGATTACCTATCAGAAGTCGTCGAACAACGGTGTAATCCCCGTGCCCGACCTCAACATCTACTCCAACATCTATCTTAGGTTTAAGATTGCAAAGGTGTTGAAATGTGATTTCGGAGCCGACGCACGCTACTTCACCAAGTATTACGCACCCGACTACTGTCCGGCTCTCGGACAGTTCGCCGTGCAGGAAGGCAACAGCCGCACAGAAGTGGGCAACTATCCTGTGGTGAATGTCTATGCCAACTTCCACCTTCAGCACACTCGCTTCTTTGTGATGATGAGCCACGTGAACGCTGGGCAAGGCAACCGCGACTATTTCTTCACACCTCACTATCCACTCAATCAGAGAGTGTTTAGATTTGGAGTGAGCTGGAACTTCTTCAATTAAAAAGAAAAGAAAAAACTAACGGAACAAAAATAACGGGCATTACCGACTTTGCTATGGTCGTGTAATGCCCGTTAATTATTTTTGTCGTGTAATCAACGTTAATTATTTTTGTCGTGTAATCAACGTTAATTATTTATGTTGTGTAATCAACGTCAATTATTCTCGAATACTCTATGCAAATATTAGAGCGGCTGAAACCAACAGTCCGAATATCAGCATATTGCGTGCAGTCATTCCAAGCACACGGTTCAGCTCGGCACCTTTTCTTATGCTTCGCATCGTTGTGAAGGCAAGAGTGTGAAACGGTATGTAGAATATGACAAGATACTGCGTCCACTGGCCTTCGTGCCAGTTCAGATAGACAACGCCACCAATTGCCATTACAGCACCCAAAAGTCCAAGCAACATATAGAGTATCAGTCCGCCACGCTCGCCGATACGCACAATGAGAGTGCGCTTGCCGGCACGTCGGTCGTTGTCGATGTCGCGGAAGTTGTTCACCACAAGCAGCGTGTCTATCACCAGTCCGCAGGCTATCGAAAGCACAACAACGGAAGTGGGAATTGACGCCAATTGCGTGGGAGGGGCTGCAAGCCAATAGGTCATGCACACTGGCACAAGTCCGAAGAACACGAGTACAAGCACATCGCCCAAGCCGAGATATGAGAAAGATATGGTATAGAGAAAGCAGAACACCACACAGGCGAGTCCCACCATTATCATCTCCCAACCTCCGTAAAACACCAACGGCAGACCTACGACGCAAGCTAAAATTGTGGTGTAGAGCAATCCACGGCGCATGGCCACTGCCGTAATCCATCCCTGCGAGCAGGCACGCTTAGGACCGAGCCGGCTCTCATCGTCGGTGCCCTTCATAAAGTCGAAATAGTCGTTCACAAAGTTTGCGTCAACCTGCATTATCAGCGCAAACAACATGCACAGAACAGCCGGCACAACCCTTATTCCGCTCCATCCGTACAGAGCCACGGCACTCGCCACGCCAATCATCACAGGAACGGCAGCGCCCGTAAGCGTCTTGGGGCGTGCGGCAAGAATCCAAGCCTTAAGGGAATTAACCCTAACATTTGTTTCATCCATTATATTTATCTTTTTATCTGTTGTTTCTTGCAAATTTAACTATAATAAAGTAATTTTGCAAGTAAATCATAATATCATTCATCTATGGACACAAGAAATGTAAGTCTCGACCTCATGGAGTTTGTCGAGCAGAACATCCTTCCGAGATACAACGACTTCGACCGTGCGCACAGACTTTCCCACGCCAATCACGTGATAAAGAATTCATTAGCTCTCGCCCTCTCCACCGGAGCCGACATCAATATGTGCTATGTGATAGCCGCCTACCATGACCTCGGTCTTGAGGGGCCTCGTGCCATCCACCACATCACGAGTGGCAAGATTTTGCTTGCCGACCGCCGTCTGCGCCGTTGGTTCAGCGACGAGCAGCTCAAGATTATGAAGGAGGCTGTAGAAGACCACCGCGCCTCTGCATCCCACGCTCCACGCAGCATCTACGGCAAGATTGTGGCAGAGGCCGACCGCGACCTTGAGCCCGAACATGTGTTCCGTCGCACCATAGAATACGGTCTCGACCATTACCCCGAGAAGAGCAAGGAGGAGCAATGGGAGCGTTTTCTCGACCACATGGAGCACAAATACTCCAGCCACGGCTACATAAAATTATGGTTGCCTAATTCGCCCAACGAGAAGTTTCTCAAGGAAATACGCGAACTGATTGTCGACCGCAAGGCTTTGCGCGAGACTTTCGACAAGTTGTTTCAAGACTGCAACCCATAAAATGTATTTCGTTTAAGAACCAAGAGGCATTTTCACAATTATTTTACATATCTTCGTCTTTCAATGTACGGTTTGATTCTTAAAAAACAAGCATAAACGCCTACGATAATAATACGTGGGAAAACGCCTTAATAGAAGACCCATTTTGGTCTTCTATTAAGAACAACCCTCAAGTATTATTAAGACCGAGCTTGGTCTTAATAATACTTCAAAAAAACGACAAGCATGGGTATATTTTTATGGCTCATTTTTCATAGCCAAAACTGAGCTTTGGCGTCTATCGACAAGGACTTATTATCGTGCAATAGTTATAGAATAAATTTCACAATTATAAGTCATTTTGAGAATTTCTTTATTTTCACTTTTATTCTATCTATTATGTCTGTGTTCTTGCGCAAAATATTTATGGTGAAGCACGAGTCGATGGCAAAAAGAACCGTACCTATCGCGCAGCCCACCAGGCAATTATCGAGTGTTATATCACACAAAAATAGACATTATTGCCAATTCTACAGAACATAAACAACATTTGTGTCATGTTTTGTCGTCAATGCAAAAATTTTCATTACCTTTGTATTTTAATCAACAAATTATAGTAAATAGGAGCAAGGAAGGCTATACACATGAGCGGCAAACAGAACTATACACACATACTGAAATACACTGGAATATTTGGCGGTGTTCAAGGACTGAACATCGCCATAACATTGGTACGCAACAAGTTTGTTGCGCTGTTGCTTGGTCCTGCTGGCATGGGTCTTGTGACACTCTATAGCACAATTGTCAACTTCTTCTCACAAGCCACAAGCCTTGGCATATCCTTTAGTGCAGTACGCCATGTTTCCGAACTGTTCGATAGTGGTAACATTGAACAAACACGTTGTTTTGTTAAGGTAGTACGCGGATGGACGCTGCTTACTGCTTTAGCCGGAATGTTTCTGCTTAGCGTGCTCGGCCCGTTGCTCGGCTCAAGTATATTCGGATGGGAAGCTAACACCATTGACTTCATTCTCCTGTCGCCCATAATAGCAATGACAGCGATAACTGGTGGCGAGACAGCCATACTTAAAGGAGCAAGATTGCTTAAGCCACTTGCTACTGTACAGGTTTTAACAATGATTACAGCCCTTATTGTAACCGTGCCTATATACTATTTCTTAGGCATCACGGGTATTATTCCTGTATTCCTTATCATGGCTTTCGTGACAATGATGTACACACTGCACTCTTCATGCAAGCATTTTCCTTATTGTTTGCATGGAGCACGAGGCATTTTGGGCGAAGGTATGGGAATGGTTAGACTCGGTATTGCCTTTGTGCTTGCCGGAATCTTTGGCAGCGGTTCAGAACTTGTGATACGATCCTTCCTCAATGTAGAGGGCGGTCTTTATGCTGTAGGCCTTTACAATGCAGGATATATGCTTACTATTACATATGCTGGCATGGTGTTCTCGGCAATGGATACAGACTATTTTCCGCGACTATCTGCAGCAGCCAACGATACAAGAGCAATACAAATAATAGCAAACCGACAGATTGAGATGTCACTGTTGATAGTGTCGCCCATGCTTGCTACGCTAATATTATTTCTACCTATTATCCTGCCTCTGCTCTATAGCAAATGCTTTGCTGAAATTATACCGATGGGACAGATAGCAGTATTTTCTATGTATTTCAAAGCTATAACACTGTCGCTCGAATACATAAACTTGGCAAAGGGCAATTCAAAGGCTTATCTCATGCTGGAAATTGTATACGATGTGATAGTAGCCGTATTCATTATATACGGCTATAGAATGTTCGGTCTTTGGGGCACTGGACTTGCTCTTACATTATGCCACCTACTAAACCTTGTCGTTGTGTTGATATACTCGCGGGTGAAATACAACGTAAGCATGTCGAAGAATGTAGTGAAATCAGCAACCATCCATCTGCCATTAGGCATCATCGCCTATGCAACGACCTTCATACAAAACTTTTGGATGCACTGGACATTGAGTATCATGATCGTGGCTGCAAGCACAGCCATATCGCTATACATCATTATATACAAGAAGACATCTATCTGGGATAATATTAAGAACAAAATAACACAACATGACTAAGATATCCATCATCGTCGCTGTATACAACGACGAAAAACACATAGGCGAATGCCTAGACTCGCTTATAGAACAGACTTTGCACGACATACAAATAGTATGCATAGACGACTGCTCTACCGATAACTCACTTTTTATAGTACGAGAATATGCCGCACGCGACAAGCGTATTGAGATTATTAGCCTGGAAGCCAACCAGGGACAAGCCAAGGCAAGAAATATTGGAATAAAAATAGCCAAAGGGCAATACATAACATTTCTCGACAGCGACGACTGGCTCTCTAAAGATGCACTGGAAAAGGCAGTAGAATTGTTCGAACGATATCCACTTACCGACTCAGTACTGTTGAAGTTAATGCTTTGTACTGGTAATCCACAAAAGTATAATGGCAGGATGTTCAAAAACCAAGAGTTTGAAAAGTATTCGGGCAAGGAGGCCTTCGAACTTAGTCTTGACTGGTCGATACACGGGGTTTACGTTGCAAGAAAAAATTTATTCGACAAGTTTCCATATGACGACACGTGTCATGCCTACAGTGACGACAACACAACACACGCCCATTATCTACACTCTCGTGAGGTGCGCATTTGCGATGGTGTTTACTTCTACCGCTACAATCCCGAGTCTACAACCAACAAAGTGTCAGCAAGACAGTTCCTGCGATTGCGTGCCAATGAAAGTCTAAAGCATTCATTATGCCTGTGGAACGTTCCAGAAAACATTATAAAACGATTTGAGAACATACGTTGGTTGCATCTAATAGACGTATACAAGTTCTATTACCTTCATGCCAAAGAATTAAATAAGACCGATCGGCAATATGGTCTTGATGAAATACATAGAACTTGGCTATCAATAGACCATAAAATGCTAACACCCGCCACAAGACACAAGTTCGGACGTATACCAATGCCTTGCTGGACATTATTCAGAATACAAGAATGGGTATTCTTCAGTCTACGCCAAATACTCGGACGAAACGGAGAATAGCCATACTTAACTGGCTATAAAATATGACCAAATCTGGTTAATACCATCATTATTAAGTATGTGGTCATATTTATCTTTATATATGAGTGGCAATCTGTGAGAGTGTGTCAAAACCCAAATAATGCGGGCTGAAAGCCCAATATCTCCATAGCCCAGGGCAACGCCCTGGGTAACGGACAAACACAAACCATGCGGCAACTATAAAAACAATGGAATATTAAAGCTGCCCTTACAGGGCGCATTGTCCGTAAATGCCTTATATCCAGGGCGTTGCCCTGGGCTATGGAGGTCATTGGGCTTTCAGCCCGTATTGTATGAGTTTTGACACACCATCCTCCTACTGATTGCCATTCATATATAAAGATAATTCTGAACAGTTACTTACAATTAAACAAACATCAATTATGCAGAACCAACCATTAGTTAGCTTCATCATTACGATATACAACACCGAGCCCAATCTGCTACGCCAGTGTGTAGAGAGCATCATGTCGCTCTCGCTCAGCCAGCAGGAGCGCGAGATTATCATCGTCGACGACGGTTCGGAGTTCACCGCCCTCAACGACCTCGCCGACCTTGCCGACGACATTCTCTACCTTCGCCAGCGCCAACAAGGACTTCCCTCGGCTCGCAACATTGGTCTGCGCATGTCTACGGGACGCTTCGTGCAGTTTGTCGATGGTCACGACAAGCTCATACGCGCTCCCTACGAGCATTGTCTCGACATTGCCCGCTACCACAATCCCGACATCGTGCTGTTCAAGACCACCACGAAGGACAACGACATCGAGACACCCTTCACCTATGACGGACCCACCACTGGCAGCCGCTATATGCGCGACCACAGCATCTGTGCCGACGTGTGGGGCTACTTGTTCGAGCGCAACATACTTGGCTACCTGAAGTTCGACACCCACTTGCAGTCAGCCGACGAGGACTTCACCCCACAGCTCTTTCTGCGCTCCGAACGTTTCTACTCCACCGACTCCGTGGCCTACCACAACCGCCAGACAACCGAATCGGCAGCCGCCGACAGCCCCACCAGTCAGCAGTCTTCCTTTGCCGACACCGAGCGCATATTGCTCCACTTGCAGAGCCTTGTGGTGCCCGAGCAGGACCGTGCCGCCCTCAACCGCCGCATAGCCCAGCTCACTATGGAGCACCTGTGCAACATCATCCGTAGCACAGGCGACAGGCAGGAGCTGGAAGCCGCCACCGAGCGTCTGCGCAGCCACGGACTCTACCCGCTGCCCGACCGCGACTACACCAAGCGCTACAAGTATTTCCGCAAGATGATGTCCAACAAAATAACAAGAAACATATTGTTTGTGCTTATAAGAAGATAAAATAACATAATTTGTTTCGCGTTTCCATTCGGAATATTTATCTTTGTAGAATAAAAACACCCTTAGGGAGACTCTCCCGTCAAAGCAAACAAAGCAACAATAGCAACAATAGCAATGAAATTCAGACACTACACATTCATAGCGCTTGCCATGCTCTCCACAGCATCGCTTGCGCAAAACAGACGACCAGCCCAAAAGACAGCAGCGACAGCCAAGACTGTGAAGACTGCAAAGACAACACACACAGCCACCACAATGTCTCCCGAAGCCAAAGCTCTGTTTGAAGACATGCTGCCCAACACACAACGCCTCTTCGTCATCGACAGCACCATTGTCGACGTCGACCGCGTGCTCAGCTCCATACCTCTGCCCGAAGCCTACGGCAAATATGTCGACTACGACCAACTCTTCAACACCGCCACTGGCAGCAAATCGGCGGTCTTTGTCAACGGATTCGGCAACCGCTGCTACTACACCGAAGTGGGCGCCGACAACATCTCGCGCCTCTACATGCGCGACCGTCTTGGCGACAAATGGAGCAAGCCCGTAGCCATACGCGAAATCAACAAGCAGTTCACCGACATCAGCAGCCCCTATATGGCTTCCGACGGACAGACCCTCTATTTTGCCGGTGTCTCCAACTCCGACGGTCTCGGCAAGCGCGACATCTACATGGCAAAATACGATGCCGACGAGGGCCACTTCATGCAGGCAGAGAACATAGGCTTGCCCTTCAACTCTGCCGACGACGATTTTGCCTATGTCATAGCCGACGCCGACGGAATGGCTTGGTTTGCCACCACGCGCCGCCAGCCTCATGGCAAGGCTTGCATCTATGCCTTCGTGCCTGCCAGCCAGCGCCAAAACTACGACGCCGACGCTCTTGAGCGCAAGGAGCTTCTCGACTACGCCGAGCTTGCGAGCATCCACGCCACATGGCCCTCAACAGCCAAGCGCGACGAGGCCATGAAGCGGCTCAACAGTCTGCGCTCCAAAGCAAGCGTTTCGGCCCAGGGCATGGGCAGCATCAACTTTGTGGTGAACGACAACACCACATACACAAGCCTCGCCCAATTCCGCTCCGACGACACCCGCAAGGCCTTCATGGCTATTGCCCGACAGCAGAAGGAACTGGACAATGCCACTGCCAAGCTCGACGCCCTGCGCACTCGCTACCACTACGCCCCTGCCAACGGCAAGGAAGCCATAGCCAAGCAGATTGTGCAGCTGGAGCAACGCGAGGCAGAGTTGCGCTCGACGATAAGCCAAAGCCAACGCGAGTTGCGACGCAAGGAGCAACTGCTGGTTAAGAAATAATAATAACCCGAAAAAACAGCAATCTATTATGACAAAGAAACATTTTGCAGAATCAGAACTGATTATCAATAGCGACGGAAGCGTGTTCCATCTTCACGTCAAGCCCGAACAACTCGCCGACAAGGTTATACTCGTGGGCGACCCTGGCCGTGTGGCTCTTGTGGCCTCACACTTCGACACCAAGGAGTGCGACATCGAGAGCCGCGAGTTCCACACCATCACCGGCACCTACAAGGGTAAGCGCATCACCGTGATTTCCACTGGCATTGGCTGCGACAACATCGACATCGTGATGAACGAGGTTGACGCCCTTGCCAACATCGACTTCAACACCCGCGAGGAGCGCGCAACTCTCCGACAGCTTGAGGTTGTGCGCATTGGCACCTGCGGCGGCTTGCAGCTCAACACTCCTGCGGGCACATTCATCTGCGCGGAATATTCCATCGGCTTCGACGGTTTGCTCAACTTCTATGCCGGACGCAACGCCGTGTGCGACTTGCAGATGGAGCGTGCCTTGCTCAACCACCTTGGATGGTCGGGCAACATGTGCCAGCCTGCGCCCTACGTGGTGGCTGCCGACAAGGAGCTTGTGGAGCGAATTGCCAAGGACGACATGGTGCGCGGATTCACAGTGGCTTGCGGAGGATTCTTCGGACCGCAGGGACGCGAACTTCGCATTCCTCTCGCCGACCCTCACCAGAACGAGAAGATAGAGAGCTTCGAATACAACGGAATGCGCATAAACAATTTCGAGATGGAAAGCTCGGCTCTTGCCGGACTCGCCAAACTCATGGGGCATAAGGCCACGACCGTGTGCATGGTAATAGCCAACCGCAGGACTCAAAAAGCCGACACTGGATATAAGAGCCATATCGACGACCTTATAAAGTTAGTATTGGAGAGATTGTAAGTAAAAAAAATTGGCGACTATTATCGACCCTAAACAAGTCTATAATAGTCGCCAATTATACTTTTATACATCTATTCTGCCAGGCGTATGGCTGAGACGCTTCGCGGATGTTTTTTTATCCCTTCAGCTTAATCTCCAGCTTCTCCAGCATTTCGCGAGTCATAGCGTCGAGGTCGTAAGCCGGACACCAGTCCCACTCCTGGCGAGCGCAAGAGTCGTCCATGCGGTCGGGCCAGCTCTCGGCGATGCTCTGCTTCAATGGGTCGACATCGTACTCCATCTCAAACTCAGGCTTGTACTTCTTGATAGCTGCGAACACAGTCTCAGGAGCGAAGCTCAATGAAGCGATGTTGAAAGCGTTGCGGTGAACAAGGCGAGTTGGGTCGGCCTCCATGAGGTCGATGGCAGCCTTCAAAGCGTCGGGCATGTAGATCATGTCCATCAGAGTGCCCTGCTTGATAGGACAAACGAACTTCTCGCCGCGCACAGCCGAGTAGTAGATGTCAACAGCATAGTCGGTAGTGCCGCCGCCCGGAGGTGTAACGTAAGAGATTACGCCCGGGAAACGCACGGCGCGAGTGTCTACGCCATACTTATTGAAATAATAGTCGCTGATAAGCTCAGTTGTAACCTTCGACACGCCATAGATGGTGCGCGGACGCTGGATAGTGTCCTGCGGAGTCATCACCTTGGGTGTAGACAAGCCAAACGAGCCGATGCTGCTTGGTGTGAACACAGCGCACTTATTCTCGCGAGCCACCTCAAGAATGTTCCACAGTCCGTCGATACCTATCTTCCAAGCCAGGCGTGGCTTCGACTCAGCCACTACCGAGAGGAGGGCGGCGAGGTTGTAGATAGTGTCGATGGAATACTGCTTCACAACATCGGCAATCATCTGTGGATTGGTCACGTCGCACTCTGCCATGGGGCCGCTCTCGGCGAGCCATCCCTTAGGCTCAGCTCCCTTGATATAGCCAGCCACTACGTTGTCGTTACCATAAGTTTTGCGCAATTCCCTTGTAAGTTCCGAGCCGATTTGGCCTGTAGAACCTATAACCAAGATTTTCTTCATTGTTGATTTGTATTTAGGTTTGTTTGTTGTAAGGATGCATCCCCATTATCCAAGAATAACATTCACCAAGAAAAGTTTTTTTTCAAGAAAACATCAGTCCCAGAAAAACGGCAATAATCCATCCCTTCAGAATTTCGATGCAAAGTAACAAAATATTTTTCACATGACAATAAAAAATGCAAGAAAAAACATAAGTTTCGTATAATCATAAAATTTAACACGAAAAGAAGTGCTATGTGGAAAAAAATTAGTTAATTTGCAGAGCAATTAGCTTAAAAACGACATCACACATATATTTATAAAAACAACTATTAAATCTTAGCAAAATGTACGGAAAGGTAAAAGAACATCTCTGCGCCGCGCTTGAGAACCTCAAGCAGGCTGGTCTCTACAAAGAAGAGCGTATAATCGAAAGCCCCCAGGGTGCCGCCATCCAGGTTAAGGGCCAGGAAGTGCTCAACTTCTGCGCCAACAACTATCTTGGCTTGTCCAACAACCCGCGCCTTATCGAGGGTGCCAAGAAGATGATGGACCGCCGCGGCTTCGGCATGTCGTCAGTGCGCTTCATCTGCGGCACTCAGGACATCCACAAGGAGCTTGAGGCTGCCATCTCCGACTATTTCCACACCGAGGACACCATCCTCTATGCCGCCTGCTTCGACGCCAACGGCGGTTTGTTCGGATCATTCCTCACCGACGAGGACGCCATCATCTCCGACGCCCTCAACCACGCTTCCATCATCGACGGCGTGCGCCTGTGCAAGGCCAAGCGCTATCGCTACGCCAACGCCAACATGGAGGAGCTTGAGAAGTGCCTTCAGGAGGCTCAGGCACAGCGCTTCCGCATCATCTGCACCGACGGCGTGTTCTCAATGGACGGCAACGTGGCTCCTATGGACAAGATTTGCGACTTGGCAGAGAAGTACGACGCACTCGTGATGGTCGACGAGAGCCACTCGGCAGGCGTTGTGGGCGCTACAGGCCACGGCGTGAGCGAGCTTTGCAACACCTACGGCCGTGTGGACATCTACACCGGCACACTTGGCAAGGCATTCGGCGGCGCTCTCGGAGGATTCACCACCGGCAAGAAGGAAATCATCGACATGCTCCGTCAGAGCAGCCGTCCTTACCTCTTCTCCAACTCATTGGCTCCGGCAATCATCGGCGCAAGTCTTGAGGTGTTCAAGATGCTCAAGGAGGACAACTCTATCCACGACCGTCTGGTGGAGAACGTCAACTACTTCCGCGACAAGATGCTTGCAGCCGGCTTCGACATCAAGCCTACACAGAGTGCCATCTGCGCCGTTATGCTCTACGACGCTCCACTCTCGCAGCGCTACGCCAACCGCCTGCTCGAAGAGGGCATCTACGTCACTGGCTTCTACTATCCAGTTGTGCCGAAGAACGAGGCCCGCATCCGCGTGCAGCTCTCTGCCGCTCACACTAAGGAGCAGCTCGACAAGGCCATCAACGCCTTCATCAAGGTGGGCAAGGAGCTTGGAGTGCTGAAATAATCCACTTACCGATTGCGTTAATTCTTTGAGTTTGTCAAGAATTAACGCAATCATTGTTTAATCACCAGAAAAAAATCGTATCTTTGCACTATTATTTCACATTATATTATATTATTTTGTAAAGATATGGAATTGATACAAAAATACTTCCCCAACCTCACCGACACACAGCGTGAGCAGTTCTCTCAGCTCAAGGCTCTCTACGAGGACTGGAACAGCAAGATAAACGTTATCTCGCGCAAGGACATGGACAATTTCTACGAGCACCACGTGCTCCACTCGCTTGCCATTGCCCACGAGATTAAGTTCAAACCCGGCACCCGTGTGCTCGACCTTGGCACGGGAGGCGGTTTCCCAGGCATTCCACTGGCGATAATGTTCCCCGACACTCAGTTTAAGCTCATCGACCGCACGGGCAAGAAGATTCGCGTGGTGAACGAGGTGGCACAAGCCATCGGCCTCAAGAATGTAATGGCCCAGCAGCTCTCGGGCGAGGAGGAGAAGGCCAAATACGACTTCGTGGTGAGCCGCGCCGTAATGCCCCTGCCCGACCTCGTGAAAATCATCAAGAAGAACATCGAGCACAAGAACCAGCACAACGCCCTGCCCAACGGCCTTATCTGCCTTAAGGGAGGCAACCTGCAGGCCGAGACCCAGCCGTTCAAGAAGATTGTGAGCCTTACCGAAATACACGACATGTTCGGCGAGGAATGGTTCAAGGAGAAATATCTTATCTACCTGCCGCTTTAATTGCCGTTCATATATAAATATAAATACTTACTTAAAAACAGAATTATATGCTTAACATAGAAACATTCACCTGCAACATGTTGCAGGAAAACTGCTACGTTGTGAGCGACGAGACCAACGAGTGTGTCATCATCGACTGTGGAGCCTACTACGAGGCCGAGAAACTCGCCATCGAGAAGTACATCAGCGAGAACAATCTGAAGCCCGTCCACCTCATCGCCACCCACGGCCACCTCGACCATAACTTCGGCTCGCCATTCATTGCCAAGACCTATGGCCTGCCTCTCGAAATCGACTCTTCCGACGTTGCCCACATCAAGGGTGCCGACAAGCAGGCAGCCTACTTCGGCATCTCGCTCACAGAGCCGCTCGACATGGAGATCAAGACCTTCACAATGGGCTCCCACATCACATTCGGCTCCCACGACATCGAGGTCATCGAGACTCCGGGCCACTCTATGGGCAGCGTGGTGTTCTACATCAAGGACGAGAAGGTGGCGTTCACGGGCGACACCCTCTTCCGCGGCTCCATCGGACGCACCGACTTCGAGGGTGGCAGCATGCTTATGATTATCCAGAGCCTTCGCATGTTTGTGCAGTTCCCCGACGACATCAAGCTCCTCCCAGGACACGGACAGTCGACCACTATGGGATACGAGCTTGCCCACAACGCTTATTTGGACAGATAACATTGTACAGATAACAACCGGAAAAAGAATTGAAAACAGAAAAAATAATACTCGGCATCGACCCCGGCACCAACCTCATGGGCTACGGCGTGCTGCGAGCCACTGGCAACAAGGCTGAGATGATGGCGATGGGCGTGATAGACATGCGCAAGGACACCGACCCTTATCTCCGCCTTGGCAAGATTCACAGTCGCGTCACAGAAATCATCGACCATTACCTGCCCGACGAAATGGCCATCGAGGCTCCCTTCTTCGGCAAGAATGTGCAGTCGATGCTCAAGCTGGGCCGCTCGCAGGGCGTGGCCATTGCCGCTGCCGTGGGCCACAGCGTGCCTGTGCACGAATACGCACCGATGAAGATTAAGATGGCCATTACCGGGCAGGGCTCCGCCTCCAAGGAGCAGGTGGCCGCCATGCTCCAGCGTCTGCTGAGGCTCAACGCCAGCGAAATGCCTAAGTTTATGGACGCAACGGATGCGCTGGGCGTGGCCTATTGCCACTTCATGCAGCAGGGACGACCCGTTACCGACACTCACTACAACGGGTGGAAGGATTTTGTCAAGAAAAAACACCTTATTTAATATGCAGAAAATAATCAATATCAGCAACGGCGTTACGCGTATGCCCGATTGGCGTATGCGCGAGCCTGTGAACTTCACACTTTGCGACGGCGAGAACACCGCCATCATAGGACCCAACGGCGGAGGCAAATCGATGTTTGTCGACATTCTCACAGGCAAGCACCCATTGCTTGGCGACGCCATAACCTACGACTTCGCACCTTCCACACGCCAGTACATCTCCGACAACATTAAGTACGTGTGCTTCAAGGACACATACGGCGGCGACAACGACTCCACCTACTATCTGCAGCAGCGATGGAACCAGACCGAGATAAATCCCGAGACTGCCACCGTGGGCTCGCGCCTTGAGGCTGAGTACAAGGCGGCAGGCGACGACTCCGACGAGCGACGCGCCTTGCAGAAGCACATCTACGCCCTCTTCGGTCTCGACTCCATGCTCGACAAATACGTCATCCTGCTCTCAAGCGGCGAGCTGCGCAAAATGGTCATTGCCTCCTCCATATTCTCGCAGCCACGACTGCTCATAATCGACAATCCTTACATAGGTCTCGACAAGGAAGCCCGACTCCAGCTCACCAACCTGCTGCAAACTCTCTCCACCGAGCACGGCATCCAGATAATGCTCGTGGTGAACCGCACGAAGGACGTTCCGGAGTTCATCACACATGTGGTTGAGGTGAACGACATGACCGTGGGAGAAAAGCTCACACGCGAGGAATATATGAAGAAAGCAGAGAAGGCTGCGACTGACGACAATAATCCTGCGACTAACGATGAAACCGAAACAACCGGAAAGCCAGCCACCGCCCTCCTGTCCAAAATCCTCAACCTCCCCTACAAGCCCGAGGAATACCACGCCACCAACGTGGTCGACATGCACAACGTGAGCATACGCTACGGCGAGCGCACCATCCTCAGCAACCTCGACTGGACCGTGCGCAACGGCGAGCATTGGGCCCTGACCGGACGCAACGGCAGCGGCAAGTCTACACTCCTGAGCCTTGTATGCGCCGACAATCCACAGAGCTACGCCTGCGACATCACCCTCTTCGACCGTCAGCGCGGCTCCGGCGAGAGCATCTGGGACATAAAAAAGCACATCGGCTACGTGTCGCCCGAGATGCACCGCGCCTTCCGAAGCAACGTCACAGCCGAGCGCATCGTGGCAAGCGGATTCAGCAACGCCGTGAGCCTATACGTCAAGCCCGACCCGAGCCACCACGCCACCTGCCTCTTCTGGATGCAAGTATTTGGCATCGGCCACCTTGCCTCCACAAGCTTCCTCAAGCTCTCCAGCGGCGAGCAGCGCCTTGTGCTCCTTGCCCGAGCCTTGGTGAAGGACCCCGAACTGCTCATCCTCGACGAACCCCTACACGGCCTCGACGAGCCCAACCGCCAACGCGTAAAACAGATAATCGAGGCCTTCTGCCACCGAAAGAACAAAACGCTCATTATGGTTACCCACTACGAGGAGGAACTGCCCGACTGCATCGACCACCGAAAAATTCTGACAAGAAACAATTAAGGCTCCTTCTGATATTCAGAGTTATGGAATATCTGAAAGAACTATTGTGTAAAACAAACATTCTGCCATTTTTCCACACAAAAATGTCGTATTTTTCGACATTTTTGTGTAAGTTTGCAAACAAAACAAACTTAATCTATTATGATCAATAAAAACTTAAAGAGAACATTGGCTGCGGTTGCCCTTTCGGCACTCGCTGCTACCCCCATTTCGGCTATCGACAAAGTCACGGCTCCAGCCCCAATCCTGCCATTGCCCGAGCAGAAGCAAATCGACTGGCAGCGCATGGAGACCTACGCCTTCATCCACTTCGGCCTTAACACATTCAACGACCGTGAATGGGGCTACGGCGACTCCGACCCAAAGACCTTCAACCCCACACGCCTCGACTGCGAGCAATGGGCCAAGACCCTCGTGGCAGCAGGCATGAAGGGCGTAATCCTCACAGCCAAACACCACGACGGATTCTGCCTATGGCCCTTCGCCGGCAACGACTACAACGTGAGCAAGTCGCCCTGGCGCGGAGGCAAGGGCAACGTGGTGAAGGAACTCTCCGAAGCATGCAAGAAATACGGACTCAAGTTTGCCGTATACCTCTCGCCCTGGGACCGCTCGCGCGCCGACTACGCCACTCCCTCCTATCTGCCCTATTTCTACGCCCAGCTGCGCGACCTCCTCACCAACTACGGCGAGGTGTTCGAGGTGTGGTTCGACGGAGCCAACGGCGGCGACGGCTACTACGGCGGAGCACGCGACAAGCGCACCATCGACCGCAAGAACTACTACAACTATCCACGCATCTTCCAGATGCTCGACAGCATACAGCCCAACGCCGTGGTGTTCGGCGACGGCGGACCCGGCTGCCGATGGGTGGGCAACGAGAAGGGATTTGCCGGCGAAACCAACTGGGCGTTCCTCCGCAAGGGCGAGGTCTACCCGGGCTACCCCAAATATCCCGAACTGCAATACGGCCATGCCGACGGCAACCAGTGGACAGCTGCCGAGTGCGACGTGTCAATACGTCCGGGATGGTTCTATCATCCCGAGGAAGACGGCAAGGTGAAGTCGCCCGAACAGCTCACCGACCTCTACTACCGCTCCGTGGGCCACAACGCCACACTGCTGCTCAACTTCCCCGTCGACCGCGAAGGACTCATCCACCCCATCGACTCTGCCAACGCCGTCAACTTCTACAAGACCATACAGCGCGAACTATCCCACAACCTCGTGGCTGGAATGAAGCCCACAGTGAGCAACGAGCGCGGCGGACAGTTCACAGCCAAGGCCATGACCGACTCCTCTTGGGACACCTACTGGGCCACCAACGACGGAGTAACCTCAGCCGACATCACCTTCACATTCAAGAAGCCGCAGCTCATGAACCGCATCATGCTCCAGGAATACATCCCACTGGGCCAGCGCGTGAAAAGCTTTAGCGTGGAATATCGCGCCAACGACGGCTCATGGCGCAAGGTGGAGCAGGACGAGGAGACCACAACCATAGGCTACAAGCGACTCTTGCGCTTCCGCACCATTGAGTCGAAGGGCATCCGTGTGCGCATTCTCGACTCGCGCGGCCCCATCTGTCTTAACAATGTGGGTGTCTACTACGGCGGCAAGGACGCACAGCTCACATGGAGCCCGACAGGCGAGGCCATCAAGTCGAAGCCCTTCTCGCTGAGCGGAATGAGCGAGACCCAACTCACCCTCGTCACCGACCGTGTGCCCTCAACCGTGCTCACATGCCCCAAGAACGAGGTAGTGATCGACCTCGGACGCGAGACCGAAGTGTCCACCCTCCTCTACCTGCCCGACCAGAGCGAGGGCCGCAAGGGACTCATCCACACCTACTCCCTCGCCGTGTGCGACGCCAATGGCAAGGAGCTGCGACCCATCAAGAGCGGCGAGTTCTCCAACATACAAAACAACCCCGTGCTGCAGACCATCACCTTCCCTGCCACAAAGACACGCTACATCAAGCTCAAGGCTGCAAGAATGGTGGTTGAAGGCGAGGCAATGGCAATAGCCGAACTGGGAATAAGATAAGCCAGCAAGCTCAAGACAAGTAAAAGCCAACATTCTTATAACATAACATTATCAACAACAATGAGACATCTCATATTAGCAACCCTTCTCTCCACATTAGGAGCAACAGCCATGGCGGAAGACAATCCGCTGTGGCTGCGCCACTCCGCCAGCGTTGTCGAGCCAGCGCAGTGGGGTCTCGTTGCGTCGCACACGGCGAGGGAGTAGGTCGGCGACATCTTCACAGTGCCTGCCACAGGCGGCGAAGCCAAGCAGATAACATCCAACGCAGCCTTCGACTCCTACCCCGTGTGGAGCCCTGACAGCCGCCACATTGCCTTCGCCTCCAACCGCGAGGGCAGCATGGACGTGTGGGTGATGGACGCCGACGGAGGCGTGCCCCACCGCATCACAACCAACAGCGGCAACGAGACCCCACTGCGCTGGCTCGACAACGCCACCGTGCTCTTCAAGACCGACATCATGCCCTCCGCCCAGTCAATCATCTTCAGCGGCTCATTCCCACAAGTCTACAGCGTGGGCATCGACGGAGGCCGACCCAAGCTCTTCTCCGAAATCACAATGGACGCTCTCGACATCAACGCCCAGGGCGACATCATCTACATGGACAACAAGGGCTATGAAGACCCCTGGCGCAAGCACCACCGCTCGCCCATCACACGCGACATCTGGCTCAAGAGCAACGGCTCCTACAAGAAGCTCACATCGTTCAACGGCGAGGACCGCGACCCCGTGTGGGCTGCCGACGGCAAGTCGTTCTACTATCTGAGCGAGCTTAACGGCTCGTTCAACATCTTCCGACGCTCGCCCGACGGCAAGGACACACAA
>OCLF01000108.1_pt1 | contig 25992 bp, 25 predicted proteins | sample 1502881 | NCBI WGS metagenome assembly OCLF01 (sample SAMN03418267, study PRJEB22391) | human gut metagenome | biome: human-gut; feature: organic feature; material: feces | host: Homo sapiens | place: Tanzania | collected 2013-01
CACACCCTGATGTTGTAATTTTATGCAAAGATAATAATAAAAATTGATATACAATGAGTGGCCAGTCCTGTATCATCAGTCTCATAGTCTGCTAATGTAATTCCTAACAAATCCGATAAAATCTTCACATTTTTATCTTTGATAACAAAAGCTCTTTGATTACCCACACGCCCCAAGAACAATCCATACTCAAACATCACATTATCTCGAGGTGTTTCAAAGAAACTATCTCTTACCTTAGACAAATCATCTGCTGAAAAAACCATAAAGGCAAAATCAAACAAACTTGCAGACTTCATTAAGGTATCTAAGAAGTTATCATTATATTGGAAAATTCCATCATTCCATATCTTGCACTCATAATCGGGTTCAAAATAATCCTTTATTCTATTAGCTACTGGCAAGCCTTCCGTAGAAGAGCCTATAAAAATACGCGGTTTCATTATTAATAAATTATTTGATTATTGTTGTTTTTGTTCAAATCATCTAACACAGATTTTACCTCAATTGTCAAAGCCTTTAGTTGCTGTACCTTCTCTGGTTTGTTTTTAAAGACAAACTCAGTACCATCAACAGACTTTAATTTATCAGCCTCACTCTGATTGTTACATATAGCATACATTTTTTCATACAGCACATTAACAAGCTGCAAATAATACACAGAAGAATATCTCCATGTTGGAATATCATAGCAGATTGAGTTGATTTCAAAACTAGTTAAATCGATACCTTCATTTGATTGAGAGCGAAGATTTTTCAGAAAACGTATCATTTTCTTAAAACGATCCCCCGTCTGCGTTCCTCTTTCATTGATTAATTGAATTCTACGAAAAGGATAATCAACATCCAATATTCTATCTTTTTCCTTATCGTAAATACGCACACCTAAGAAATCTTTATCATAGTCATTCAATATGTATTGTATAGATTGATATTTGCAAGCTGTAACAACATCAACTTCCATATTCAAGTTTTGATTTGTGATTCTAATAGCTTTAGCCTTAGACGTATCACATTTCACATAATGTTTTGATAAGATTTCTTCATTTTCTTTACGTAAGTCTCGCAAATCTTGCAAACCATAACCATCATAACGAGAAAAGTTCGTTTCAAAAGCCCTCAACTTCTGCTCATCTGTCCAGGAATAACCATTATAAGGCTGCTTTAAAATATCACGAACTTTATCTATTTCTGTGCCGTAAAACTTATCGCAAAGAGTCAGTAAGTCAATATCACTATAACCTTTAATATGGGTATTAGTCATCACAGAACCTTGAAAAGCATAATCAACATTCGTTTGTTTAGCTTTTAACCAATCTCGTGCATTATTTCCTGCAGCTTTAGAACGAAGTGTATATGATTCATCAACAGGAGACATTGCTAACTTCACAAACTTAGCAGCATCTTTATCAGCATCCATCAAGCTTGAAAACATTCTATACCTCAACATTGAATCTGAATCAGGATTATAGTTGCTTGCAACATTTTCTATCCAATTTGAATAATTTCTCATTATACATCATTATTAAACAGTTAATACTCATATTCCCCAGGCGATTCCAGCCCGCACAACCTGCCGAGGGCTTTGATGCCCCGCCAACCTTAGAGCGCAGCGGTTCCGAGCACCGGAGGGCGGTTACACCCTCTCTCTTCGGGCAAGAGAGAGGTTTGGTGAGAGATGTGGCGTCCTCCTTGGAAGGAGGAACTAGGTGGTTCGAAGAATTTCACTCCCATCACTCCCATACGCCCCATCTTTCGCTTCAAAGATGACGCTAGGTTCATAAACCTCTACCGTATGCCATGCCCCTTTAGACACCTGGCATGCATACACCCCATTCTTCGGATTAAGATGAATTCTCTCAATCTCTTGATAAGAAACCTTTCTTACGGTATCCCCACCATCCTGCAGATACGATACCACCTCCTCGTATATCACTTCATCCATTCTGCCACAAAGACAGATGACACTCTCTGATGAATTGGGATGACGATGTATCGCCACATCTGTACCAGGTAGCAGAGCATTGAGCATTCTCTGACTTTGATCCTCAGCACTTGTACGAAGATCATAGTTCTGACGCAAGCGAGGATTCTCCTTTGCCTTGGCAAAAAGAGAATCCAAGAAATCTTTGTTTATTTCCAATGTATTCATGATTCTTATTTCTTAAGAGAAGCAAGATACTCCTCGTGAAGATGATAATACTTCTTCTTGAAAAGTACATAAGCAAGTGACAACACAAGCAATGCGCCAACAAGATACATCCAGTGGCACGCTACATTATCAGGACACAGATAGATAAATCCCAAAGAAATCACTAACTGCATCGCCATATACAAGGAAGACACCTTCACGTGACCTATCTTCAACTCATTTGCCATCAACTGATAAGCATGCTTGCGATGAGCCTCACCCAGATTCTCATGCAACATAATGCGATGAACAATCGTCAGACAGCCATCCACACCATATACCAACAGGAAGATAAGCCAGGTAACATCCTGAGTCTTGATGATGACGTTGCCCAGGAGGAACAACATGATAAAGGCGATACCGATAGATCCCACATCACCAGCAAAACATTTCGCCTTACCCTTTGGTCGGAAGTTGAAGATGCAGAATACCAATGATGCGAGGATGGTAGAGACAACCAAGCTCTGCGCCATATACTCCTCATTCATATTCACCAATGCCAGAGGTACCAATACCGCCAGCGAATAACCAGCCGTGATACCATTGATACCATCCATGAAGTTGATGACATTCGTAGCACCCACATATACGATGAGTGCCAGGATAACCACCCACCACATAGACCAATGCAAGATATCCAGCTGATAGAAAGCCAGGGCAGCAGAAGCAAACTGCGCCACCAATCTTACACTATCAGGCAGCGAACGGATATCATCCACAAAGCTGATACCAGCAATTAATGTCAAACCAGCCAGGAACCAAGGATAAGGGAATCCGAAGAATCCACTCCATACCCAAGCCCCTATCAGGAAGATGATACCCCCACCCCTCAGCACGATAGAAGAGTGTGATGAACGCTCATTTGGCTTATCAATGATATTACACTTATCCGCAATGCGGAAATAAAAAAGTTCTGCTATAAGAAGCAGAACGAAAATAATAATATATGTAGTCATAAGTATTTTATTAAAAGGTGGTTGGAATATCTACAGAAGCTTTGAAAGAAGAACTTTATCCCTCTTTCATCCCCTCCGCTACCCTCTTCAGGCTTTCCTCAAAGCTGACCAGCTGATAGTCGAAATCCATTTTCGACATAGATGGGTCATAATAGTAGGTAGCAAACATTTTGTTGATTGGCTGAAGCACGAAAGAGCCAAGCCATACGAATGGATTGAAGATACGGCTAATCCATACCTTATGACCAGCCTGCTTCGCAAAGAAACGGATGATTTCTACGGTATCAGCCTGCTCCTTGTTCTGAGGACAGAAAGTACCACTCAGTCCTCTAAGCATTGCTTGCTTCACAAACTCAGCGAGATTATCGATATACAACATCGAGCGCTTGTTGTGCCAGCATGGGAAGAAAGGTACTTTCGTTGCAAGCTTCACCAATCTTGGGAAATTACCCTTCGCATTCGGACCATAAATCATACAAGGACGAAGAATGCAAACCTTGAAGTTCTCATCCTCCAACTTATGAAGACTAATCTCTGCCTGGAGTTTAGAATCGCCATAGAAACCATTAGGATTCTCCTTGGTATCCTTGGTCAGCACCTCACTCTTCAACGACTGACTCTCATGGAAAACAATCTGACTTGACATAAAGATAAACTGCTTCACTCCTGCAGCTTTCGCATATTCAGCAACAGCAATCGTCAAATCGCGATTCACCTTATAATATAAAGGTTCCATCTTAGGATCAGCGTTCACATGTGCAATACCAGCTACATGATACACCACATCATATTGAGAATAATCAGCCTTCTTCCAATTATCTCCCATTGTATCCACAGCATCTATCTCAAAATCAGGTGATGTAGAAAGAATATATTTGCGCACACTCTCACCTACATAAGAGCCAGCGCCAGTAATCAATACCTTCATCGTTATTTTACTAATTCTTGATAAATATTCAAATGTCTCTCGATAACCACATTGATATCGAAATATTTCTCTGCATACTTTCTTGAGTTCTGTCCCATTTTTACTCTTAAATCCTTATCAGACAAGAGCAAATCCAGTTTTTCTGTCAGAGCATCCACATCCTTAGGTTGAATCAAGTAACCATTATAACCATCTATAACCGTTTCCTTACATCCCACGGAATTGCTTGTGATGACAGGTCTTCCAGTAGCGTCAGCCTCTATAAGCGACTTAGGCAAACCTTCCATGTAGTATGAAGGGAAAGCTACGATATGACATTGCTTCAACAAGTCTCGTACATCCGTGCGATATCCTAGCCATTTGATGTATTTTCCATCACATACGGCATCAAGCTGTTCTTTCGTGATGGCACCAGGATGATCATCCAATCCACCTATTAATTGGAATTCCACCTTCTCCCCAAACTTCGAGCGCAATCTTTCTGCAGCTTCTGTAAGCAAGAAGATGCCCTTCTCTACTATCATTCGGGCTGTGAGAATCACCTTGATTTTACCTTCAGAAGGTTCTGGAGTATAGCAGAAATCAAGGAGATTTACACCGGACCCCTTGATAAAACGACCTTGTTCATGTTTGATGATACCATGCTTTACATACAATCCCCAGTCATCGTCATTTTGGAAGATACAAAGCAAATTAGGTCGATGATGAGAGAACCTCAAAACCTTAGGCATCACCTTACTCAGCAAGCCCTTATTGTCTTCTGCGAAAAAGCCTCCTAATCCGCTGATAGCATTTACCACTCCATGCACCTTGCTAAACTTAGCAGCAAGAGTTCCCCACAGGATAGTCTTCATACCGACATGATGTACAACGTCCGGCTTTTCTTTCTGATAGAGATTACGCAAGAAGTTAAGCGTTTTCAACTCCTCGAATATATTCATGCCACTACGACTCATCGGCAGATTTATTACCTTAAGTCCCTTTTCTTCAATAACATGAAGTTTACCTGTATCAGCAGTTACGATGGTCACATCCCATCCCGCCTCTTGTGCTGCTAAAGCCACAGGAAGACGATGAGAAAGGAAGAACCAATCTACATTTACTACGATAAATAATTTATTTTGCTTCATTGATATATATATTATTCTTATTCTAATCCATCATCTAACAGACTCAAAATCTTAGAATTCGCTGGAGAAATAATTCGACGTATATTCAACACACAACAATATGCGTATGCTAGATATTCATAACTCTTAGCTTATATATTTTATCACTTTTGCCGGATTTCCAACAGCTATACAGTTGTCTGGAATATCTTTCACAACAACACTTCCGGCACCTATAGTAACATTATTGCCAATATGAATATTACCAATAATAGTAACATTAGCTCCTAAAGAAACATTATCACCAATCGTCGGTCTTCCTTCACTCTTTGCTCCAATCGTCGTAAGATGAATACATCTAAAGTTTTTACCTATAGATTCTGCATTTATAATAGTACTATAAGGATGAGCCATCCACATACCTTCCCCAATCCTAGTAGTTGCACTTATTTGAAAATACTTATTTCCTGGTCTATACCATCCTATTAGGAATCCCCAAACTACACCTATACGATGATAAAACAAGGTTCTAAAATAAGAATTAGTATGCAGATGATAAAGCAATTGAAAAACACGACAAAGCTTAAAACCTATTTGCTCTTCAAACTGTTTTAAGTCTGAATCTATTACATATTTACCCCCCCACATCGATATATCACCAAATGAGGAAAATATAAAAAGCTAAATACTAAAGATTTAGCGAGCCGAATGTAATTTCTAATTAATCGTTTATTCATACACAAAACATCAAAAACTGTATACAAAGATATTACAGAGCATCTATAAAAGAGCATATTTTACTAGAATACTTATGAAAATCAAATTGATAACGGTCACAATTTCTTTTCATAAAATCGACCTCACTCCTAGTCAACTCCGAGACCCTTTTTAAAGCTTTACAGATATCAGGTTCTTCAGGAGACTTAACCATAATCCCATTAATTCCATCTTTAAGATAATCATCAACATTACTAATGCGATTCATAATTACAGGAACACCTGCAGTAATAGACTCAACAAATTTTGTCGGAAATCCTGCATTATTTACCCTTAAATACGGTCGAAAAAAAATCTGGAAATCAGATTCCATAAGCATTTTTATCGCATCATCATGTGCAATGCGACCATGAAAAACAATAGGTAATTCATGTATTTTTTTGTTTTCACCGAAGATGTTGATGTATTGTTCATATGTTATACCAACAACATTAAAAATAAGTCTGTCATTAGAGAAAGAAGATAATGCATTTATAATAAAATCAAGTCTATCTTTTGAGTAGCCAGGTTGACCAGCATAGATGAGTTTTATTTTATCTGTCTTTCGATCACAGTATGGCATTTTCCATTTTGATTCTTCAGTATCCACTAAAGGAGGAATTTGCAAAGTGTTGTATTTCTTATAATAACTTGACAAATAGCTACTTATAGAAATAATACCATCTAAATGTTTATTACTCCATTTCATACGTAGATAGGTATCTATCTTTTTAAATAAATTACTATGCATATACCACTCTGTTATATCACCTACAACTTTAATCTTATGTTTACGACAATACTTTATCACCCTCTCTTGGGCAATAGCAGGGTAATTATAAGTAAAAACATAGTCTATATGCTTACTTTTTATAAACTCAATAATTTTGTCTCCTTTAGCATAGCTAATCCACTCTAAAATATTCTTCGGATAGGGATATGCTTCATAATTAAAACCATCCACACACCCAACATAATCTTCTGATTTAGTTATACCATAAAATAACGTATCATAACCACCTTCTCTTAAAGCCTTAGCTATGGACAAGACTCGCTGAGCTGCAGCGTTTTTATTGGGCATTTCAAAACCACCTATATACAAAATATGCTTCATTTTTTATTAAATTTAATAACTAAAAGTAAAACTTATATACCTCATCAAAAATACTACTTATGGGTAATATCTTTGAAGGAACTATGGTTGAATCATTAACATTTAACAACAAATTCGTATAAAAAAGGATAATTAGGCAAAAGACTGCCATATAATTTAAAATATCTTTTTTCAACAGTCTATGCAAAATATATGGTATAATAGTCAGTATAACAGGAAAAAAGTAATATGAAAGCCTATAAAAAGAAATATTAATGTAAGATAAATCTATCGTTAATATAAAAAAAATGAAAAGATTTCTACTAATATTATCTAAATCATAATACATCTTTCGGTTAAAGAGCAAAAGAACAAAAAGTAAATTATAGAATATAATCATTCCAGAATTTGACATTACCATATCAGAATTAACGCTGTCTAAATATTTACCTCCCAATATCGAAAAATAAGGAAACAACAGCAAAGAGAATGAGATAAGTAAAAGAAGAGAAGGAACTATATATTTGATCTTAAATTGAATTTTTAACAACCAGTAAAATGGAAGTAAAATAATAGCAGATGTATGCATCATTACAGCAACAAAAATTAGTGCTAAATATTTCAATAATGATTTTCCAACATAGTTTAATGCCAGTAGAAATAATCCAACTGAAAAGAATTGCCGAATAATATTAAAAGACTGAGAATACATCGTGCTCAAAAAAACATATAACATCAAAGACCAAAATACATATTTATTATCTTTAAAGATATAAGTAGAAAAACCTATATTTGTAACAAGAGCACATATAAAAAAGAGAAAAACGGGACTTAAGATGGTATAATTAATAAAAACAGAAATCAAACCGAACAAAGGTTCTTTCAAAAATCCCAACATAAATGCATCTACACTATCATAGTCTTCAATGCGATAAACATATTGCAGATAATCAGAGCCTAAACCATCCCGAAATGTAGAAAAATAAATTAATATAAGTATAATAGACCACATAACATATTTTCTACCCACTCCTTTTAAGCATAAATAAAATCGACTTAGTATTAAAATCGATATATGAAACAGAAACCAAATATGCATATTTTATTTTTTTAAACGAGTAAACAAACAAGAAAGATATGCCTTTTCATCTTTAGTAAGACCAATAACCAAACATAAAATCAACAAATACAGCATACCCAAACATAATACCACAAATACTGGTAACAGAAGTTTCAACAAAAGAACTAGAGAAAATAACAGAGAAATAACTATACAAGGAATATAAGATTCCTTCACAAGTCTCCAATTATTAAATTTCACTAACCTATTTAATAATACTTGGCGAATTACCAAAACAATTACTGAAAAGAAAATATATGTTACTAACAAATAATAAGCAGAGAAGCCATATTGCAAAACAAGATAACCAACCAGAACAGATAATAAAAGAATCGTATTTTCAATAATTTGATACCATTTTATTCGTCCTGTAGCAAAAACTAAGTCTGGTACACCTGCATTTAAGACACCGATCAAAGCATCAACTATCATAAGATAAGTAAAAGGTATGACATATGTAGGAACATCACCCAACCATATAGAAAAAATATATTCTGGTGCAACAAGAAATGGTGTAGAAACCATTAATAATACAAGGAATGAATATTTAGAGGACATTATTACTAATTTTTCGCACCTTTTAATATCACCAACAGCAAAACTCTTGACTATCTGTGGAGAGATAGATCTTCCAATATTACGTGCGAACAAAAGAACTAAAGAATTTACAGAATTAGCAACTCCAAGAGCTGTATTCAAAGCCGTATTAAAAAAATTATTAATAATCAAAGCAGATCCTTGTGATTTACCAACACTAGCAATAGCCCCATAACCTACCCATAGTGAAAAATTAAATATTTCTTTGTATATTACTGAGTCTTTAACAATTTTAAATCTTACGTAACTAGGAAATGTTTTTAAACAATATAAATAAAAAACCAATGTAGGAAAAGCAGTTGTGAAGGATATAGCTATAGCATAAACTAACAGTTTATCTGAAAAATTATTCACCAGAGAGTATGCTACAACAGCTTTTAATATACTTGAAAAGATATCTGTAGTACAATATATCAAAAAACGTTCCTTGGCAACAAGAAGTCCATTATAGGGTACTCCTATAAAAGAAAGAACAGCTCCTACAACTGTTATTCTATACACCAAAACTACATTATAAATATTACCTACATAGTTGATATAATTACCAATATACCATTCACCTATAGGAATAGCAACAAATAAGGTGAATACTGCAATCAGAACATGAATAACTAAATTCACATTAAAAGTTTCATTTATAAGCTTTTCATTTTTTTTCCCTATAGCTACAGCAATAAAACGATTTGAAGTGCTAAGCATAATAGTATTAATTATAGCTATAAAGGAGACAATACTTCCTACTACAGAAAATATACCAAAGTCATCCACACCTAATGCAAGTAAAGCATATCGTGTAGTGAGAAGTCCAGATATAGCAATTATTACCAGTCTTACATACAGTATAAGAGAATTTAATAAAATAGCTTTATTAGTATTTTCTATCATAAAATTTATATTTTAAAAACATCCAAATATATTCTTGAAGGGATTCTTCAATAATATATTTTCAAGATTAAATCTAATAAATATATAGAACCCAAAAGCAATAAAAAACATCAATAACATACATACAAATATCCTCACTGATTATATCACAGAATTGCCAAAGAATTAATTTCTAAAATCATTAACAAAAAGAACAATATAACAACAAGGAAATCAATATCAGTTTTCAACAACTCTTGGCAAATAAAAGATGTTTTTTGATGACATTTTTGATATAGGAGCTTGAATCGTTCCAAAAGCACACTTATAGCCTGCCTTTTTTGCTTGTCCAATAATCTTTCTAGACACCGAACTTTGCCTACCATATGGATATGCCATATACTCTATCTTATGACCAAGAAATTCTTCCAACAACCTTTTTGAATCTACTAACTCCGCAACTGAATTTGGAGAATTTCTAAGCATAGGATGTGATACAGTATGCGCACCTATTGTACATAAAGGATCTAAATCTAATTCTTTTAATTGAACTTTATTTAAAAATCCCGGCTTATCCAAAAAATCAAACGTGATAAACAGCACGAATGGAATATGCATCTTTTTCAGTAAAGGATAGGCGTTAATATAAAAATCGCAAGGCACATCATCAAATGTAACAACAGCAAAAGGCACTTTTTCTTCATTAGCCAATATATTTAACATTTGATCCACTGATACAAACTTTCGATTTTCCATTTTATACTTAACTAAAGTTGATTCAAACTGCTCTATAGAACATATACATGAATCGTTAGTGTTAACATAATCATTAGTTATATGATGATACATCAAGACTATTCCATCAAGCTGACTTAACTTTCCTGCGATGTTCCATAAGAAAAATAGCAATCTATAACGGAATTCCCAATAAATAAATTCTAAATACTTCACTTTATTTTTTTTACAATTTTATCACAAATAAAATCAAAAGAATATTTCAATACCATCTTCATATTCATTCCTTGCAGCATATAAGGAGTTACATCTGGCATATACCTAGAAGACCCTTTACAATTCTCCAGAGTATCATAAAGTGTTATACCTTTCCCAAAGATATTGTATTTTACATTCAGCTCCATAGGACGCATATTCAGCGCGAAAGATTTACATTTTTTATATGGTAGTGCTCTCGTAGATAGTATAAAGCGTCTATTAGGACTTCTTTTAAAAAAGCCATATAAATCAAGCCGTAACTCTTCTTTAGAAAGCCCTAACCATTCATATAATTTCTCGTTATTTCCATAAATATCATAACGAGTTAACTCATTTACTGGAGCAAAGCGGTAAATAAAATCATTTTGAAGTAAGTTTACCTGCACAATAGAGTTATTTTTATCACCATGTTCTCCTGCATCACTAAAATTTGTCGTTAATGAACACATTGGATACAAAACATATCTGCCTGTAGAAACTACATATGCATTAAAATACTTAGACCATGCCCTTTCCCATCGTTTTATACGATCAGGCATATCAACTCTTTGAACATCTGCTTCAGAATGAGAATCACGCCATAAAGTAAATTCCTTCCACATACTATATGTCCAACATTGTCCCCATGTTGAAACATCCTGATTAAGAAAAACATCATTCCCATCAAGATAGTAAGCGATAGGCATACCTACATACCCATTTACCTCATTTTTATACAAAGATATTTGAGCAATTTCGTTGGAGGCCCCATATTTTTCTACAACGAGCTGCGTGTAACGATAAAAATAAGGACTCACATAAAGATCATCCTCAAGTAAAATTATTGCCTTAAAGTACTTGGTCAAATCTCCGCATTGATAAATATGCTTTAAAAGACCAAGCCGAGCTTTCTCTATATTAACTATTTTGTCACCATATGGCCATGTAAAATCTACCACATAATCATATATTTCCTGATCACCACTACAATCTACACTTATTATCAATGGTATATTTTGATTTGGATAACAAGCTTTTAGTAATGATGTTAGCAATCGTTTCATAGATTTCAAACGATTATAACCAACGACAACGATAGCTATATCATTTTTATATCTGTTATTTTCTGTTTCTAATTGAATCATACAAAAATATTTAAAAGTGGGCGAACAATTTGTTTCATAGATGGCTTAAATTTTAACATTAGAAAGTAGTATTTAAAACCATTTTTAAAATCATGCAAACGCATATACGATGCACTCAAGCAAGAATAATGATAGAGTCTTTTAGATGGATACTTATTAAATATATTCTTGTACGTTTCAAGAAAATACTTATGAAAAACAATATCACTTTTATCCACCTCGTTATAATACTTTCTAGAACTCATACGAATACTATTATGATTAACATAAACATTAATTAAGGACTCAGCCACAAAATCAACTTTCCACTTCTGACAAAAACGAGCACCCATCTCCCAATCGGAAACGACTCCTATCTCGTCTTTATCCTTCCATCCTCCATTAGCAAGAAAAGCTCTTCTTTTGAAGAAATAGGTTGGAGTTCCAGATACGATAGGTTTTTCTACAACTAGTTCTGACACATCACCCTTGAGTTGAGGATTATGAAGACGAACTACCTTCATTGTTTTTTGATCAATATATGTCATCCAGCAATAGACCATTCCATATTCTTCAGGTAGGGTCAGAATCTTATTTAGTTGCTTTTCGACCTTAGTTGGCAAATACTCATCATCACTATCAAGAAAGGTCACAAACATGCCTTTAGATTGCTCAACACCATAATTGATTGTTTTAGCAACAGGCCAATTACTCTCTAATTTTATGTATTTCAAACGAATATCGTTAAAACTAGCAATAACTTCATCGGTATTATCGTCAGAAGCACCATCTACAACAATATGTTCGATATTAGTATAGGTTTGATTGAGTACACTTTGTATACAACGACCTATAAGTTTACCCCGATTATGAGTTATTGTTATTACACTTACTAAAGGATGTGTCATTTTATATTACATTAATCATTTTTAAATACTCAGGCCACTCCCCCATATCATGCCAAGCTCCTTCGCTTACAGGAAAACAACCAACGCGTCCACCACGAGCCTTTATCTTCTCCATTAAATGAGTTATATGAAAAAACTTATCTTTAGGAATCTCATCAATACATTCAGGATTAAGAATGTAAGCACCAGTATTAACTTGGAAATTAAGATCTGGTTTTTCACGAAGAGCAGTCATAATTCCATTTTCCCCAGTTTCAATTACTCCATATGGTATTTTAAAACTTTTAATCATTGTTACTATCGTAAGATCATTCTTGTTCTGCACATGATAGTCATAAACATCCCGATAATCTTGATCATTAATACTATCACAATTACTAACAAAGAATGGAGTTGTTATCTTACCTTTCAACAGAGAAACACTGCCAATAGTTCCTAAAGGTTTATCCTCCATAAAGAACTCAATATCATATTTATGCTCTAATTTAGAGAGATAGTATTCCATAATATCTGCTTTATAGTTGACAGACATATAAAATTTTGTACATCCAATTCTTTCAAATTGATCCATGATGACTTCCAAAATGGTTTTATCACCAACTGGTACTAAAGGCTTGGGTATGACATTAGTAATGGGCTTCAAACGGGTTCCTTTTCCACCAGCCATAATGACAACAGGCAAATCGATTTTTGCTCTATGATCAACTTCTGAATCATGAAAGAGATCCTTCCATAAATATGCATTTACAAGCATACCATTTGAATCAACTACTGGCATACACTCAGATCTCATAGAAAGCATTTTTGCTTTAATTTGCGGTAATGATTCATGAGGACTAGCAAATTCCTTATTTAAATCTATTATTGAAGAAATTGATATATCCAATGATAATTTCTTTATTATTGCTCGCTGCACATCACCAATAGTCAATATGCTCAAAAAGCGATCTTTATCAAATACTAAAAGCATCTTAACCTTAGCATCATCCATTTTTTGCAATGACTGTAAAATTGTTGCTGAGCTTTGAATCATTCTTTCTTTAATTTTTTCTAACATAAGCATTTCTTTTTTAATTCTACAAAACACCTAAACAACTTAAATTTTAAGGATAGCAGGATTACCCGCATAAATACCTTTCATACGTAGTGATTTGCAAACTACAGAACCAGCTCCAACGATAATATCTGAAGCTATTTCGATACAGTTGGCACAAACGGATTGAGATCCGATAAAACAATTCTCTCCAATCTTACATTCACCATTCACCATAGTTCCTGTTGAAATGTGGCATTGATTACCCACTTCTGCATCATGCTCTATATTAACGAAAGTATTAATAATACAATTATCACCAATCTTTGCACCAGCATTAACGAATGCATGATGCATAATGACTGTACCTTCGCCTAGTTCTGAATATTTACTAACGTGAGCGGTAGAGGCAATGATTGTTGCCAATCTGCCTCCAGCCGCCTTCACCTTATTATATAGTTTGATTCGGAGGGCAGGATTTTTGATGAAGCCTACAGTTACAACGAAATCACACTCCTCAACATATTGTGGAATCTCATCATCAGTTCCTATAACCTTATGACCTGGTAGAACCTCCTTGCCAACTTCATCTGGCATATCAAGGATTCCCTTGATTTCATAGTCTGCACTCTCTGCGACTTCTATCACAGATTTGCAATGCCCCCCGCCTCCGATTAGAATTAATGGACGTTTCATATTCACTATTTCTTAATTATAATAGAATCCTTACTATGATTTAATGCATCATTAGTCTCTGTTTTACTATTGACAAATTGAACCATGTTGCACAAGAAAGAGCCAATGAACCCTAATATAATTACTATCAAACAATACTTAAAAGATTTTTTAAAGTTCAGAGAAGAATAAATTGTACGAAGGAATACATTACATGTAGTAAACGCTGTTCCATTATTCTTTATACTCCAATGATAGGCTAAATACTTTTTCCGTTTATCATTTATTGCATCCTCATAATTTTTCCATTTACTAGAATCTAAAAGTCGGCAGTCGTGAAATCCTACATTTCCTGCAACCTGTTCATTTTCAGAAGATCCTATAAAGAAAAAATGAAATTTATCAAAACTTACGAAATGACGATTTTTTCTCAAATCATCAACAACTTCCTTATCGAATTCACGAATTTCATTTATACGAATATCAACCATTTCTGCTTTTGAAAAAGCGCTTTGAAAGACATCATTTGAAACACGTTCCTCATAATAAAAATCATTTTTCTTCAAATTACTAATTCGCAATCTGAAATAAACACCAGGACCTTTAGTATTTTCACCTTGAACAAAATTTCCTGTTGGAGGCAATTCTTTTAGTTCAATTTTAATCAATGAACCTTTTACTAATTTTTCTAATGAATACGTATTTTTGCCTAAACTATATAGCCAAAATAGTTCTTTATCTCCAGATACAGGTTTAACCTCATGATACAAAGGATGCTCAGATATATTTTGTATTGTATAATCACCATTGAATAATGTACAAAACATAGAAGGATCCTTAATACTCTCACCCAAATCAGAAATATTGCTTTCTTCTACAACAAAAGGCAAATATAAATATATAGCCTCAATATCCTTGACTGGAGGTTTAATCATTACTCCAATATCAAGATAACGATTATAACCTCTTCTAAATATTGGTGTAGTTCCCAAATTGAAGTATTTGATGGTTTTCAAATAATTCATATGAAGTTCTACACAAACATTGGAATCAGGCTCTTGGGTGTTTACTCGTTTTGAATATAATATTCCAATACTATCCATAAAGCATTATTCGTCTACATACCAAGATTGAATTTTGGAAATATTCTGAGTATTTTCAGAACTTATAGCAGTTTTCCAATTAGGATAATTAGCTCCCTTCTTCTCATTATTTTCCCAATGTAAAGGTAGGAGATTTGATTCATCATTAGTCCCGCCCTTACTCAAAGGCTTCAAATGGTCAATTTCCCAACCATATTTTGCATCACGATTTCCATAATCCATTCTTCTTATCCAAGCACCAGCATAATCTTTCCGAAAAACCTTAGGATCATTATTAGGATCAACTTTGGCTTTTTCCCAAATAGCTTGAATTAATGATTCATCAAAATTAGCCATAATACTAAATTCTCACACTACTAGGAATATTAACTACTCTATCTGCAAACCAGATAGTGTTCTCCAAGCCATCGTTCTCACAATTCTCAAACATCGGCAAACGATTCATCAACTCCCAGATTGGGCGAGTCATTACACCATTGTCATTGGTCTGAGTCAGGAAATCAATCTGTGCCTCCTTATCTTTCAAGATAACAGCATTGAGCCAATAGTTAGAAACAGTATTTGGAGAATCTACGAAGAACTCGATATCTGGTACATTCTTGAAGTACTCCTCATATTCAGCAGCAACCTTACGCTTGCTTGCTACATACTTGTCAATATTCTCCAACTGGGCGCATCCCATAGCTGCATTGATATTTGGCATACGATAGTTGTAACCTACATGGTCGTGACGGAACTCCCAACGATGTGGAATCTTCGCCTGTGTGGTGATATGCTTTGCGTATGCACCCAACTCCTCATCATTGAAGAGCATCATACCGCCGCCACCAGTAGTGATGGTCTTATTGCCATTGAAGCTAATTGCACCAATCTTACCAAATGTACCAGTGTGCTGTCCTTTGAATGTAGAACCAATACTCTCTGCCGCATCCTCTACAAGTTCGATATGCCACTCTTTACAGATAGCAGCAATCTCATCAATGCGGACAGGATGACCGAATGAGTGCATAGGAACGCATGCCTTCACTCGACGGCCGGTATTCTTGTTATAGCAAGCCAAGTCATCCTCTTCGAAAGCAAAATCCTTACTTTCAGGAAGTTCTCCCTTGCGAGAGTTCTTGCGAACCTCAGCATTCTTCTCAAGCCATGCCTTCAAAGAATCTGGAGAAAGGCCCATTGTTGAACGGTCCACATCGATGAAAACGGCATGAGCTCCAATATAACTCAATGCATTACAGGTTGCAATGAAAGTAAGAGCCTGAGTCAATACTTCATCATCTTGCTTTACACCAACGAGCAACAAGCTCATATGAAGAGCATTGGTACCACTAACACATACCACAGCCTTCTTGGCACCTGTGTATTTTGCCATATCCTCCTCGAAGCGATCGACAAACTTACCTACGGATGAAACGAAGGTTGTGTCAATACACTCGTTGAGATATTTTTTTTCATTACCTGCAAAAACAGGAACAGCCAACGGAGTAAACTCCTGGTTGCCATAAACTGACTTGATAAAGTCTATTGTTTTCTTAAAATCTGCCATTTTAACTACTTTATTATTTTTTCAAATCAATTAGTCCTCCCATTTTTTCTTGAAATTCTTGAGTATAATACGACATACGACCTCCTTGTGAAGTAAAAGTCATTTCACCAAAATATATTTTATTATTAATATCATATAAATCAACTCGAACTTGCTTAAAACCACTAGCTATCTTTTCTGCAGTAATAACCATTTCTTCCAAATTTTCCGGTTTAGGAACATCTTTGAAATTTACCTTTTTATAGTCACTTGTTAAATACTGACGCATAGGTTTCCAGCTTCTAACGTCATATATATCAAAAACCGCACTATGAGTACTTTCGGATTCTAAATATCTATCATAACAAATGAACAACCATTCTACTTTTCCATTTATACACCAAAACTTATAATCAACTGCAGAATGTGAAGAAAAACCTTCGACTGATTTTTCTTTTAAAAGCTCTTCCGCCATTATGCGAGGCTTAATTTTGGTATAATGTGGCTCACAAGTGTCATATCCCATCTTGTACTTAAGATGTTTTTTAAGAAAAGATTTAGTCTCAGAAATATTAAGTTTATTCTTATCTTCAACAAGAATTGTCGAACCACAATCATGAGTACATTTAAGAACAAAAGAACAAGGCAATTTATCGAAATCTATGTCTTCTACCGAATTCCATACACCATAACATTCTGTCAATATATGTCCCAAGCCTATAGATTGGATATATTTTCTTACTTCAAATTTGTCTGAATATTCAGTCCATTTAGAAGTATCAGTCATAGCAGACAACCAAGTTATCTTTTCATTCAAAGTTGTTGGATTATTCCAGGGAAAATATCTCAGATATCTTCTATACCATACCATGTTCACTGCCACTTTCAAATTCTTAAAAAGAATATATTTACATATCCAAGAATTTCTCATCAATAAAGCAAAATATTTTGCTTTTAAAATTTTTAAAAAATCTACCATCATTATCGATTTAAATATTTTACATTAATAATTCTTTCAATAGCCCATCTATGAGACTCATTTTGCAAATTATTTAAAAGATGCGTAAAATCACACTTTTTACCCAGCATTTTACGTTTTATAAAAGATAACATATCGTGACTAAATATTGAGTGTCTAAAATCAGAATTAGCAAAGAGATGAAGATATTCCTTCCATTCTTTTGGTAATTCCAAATTGATAAAGCTATCATATAACTGATTGTCATTTAACACCTTATTTAAGTTGTCTATATTTTTTTTAGATGTAATACTCGAATCAACATCTATCACCCCCCTTTTGACATCATAAATTAATGGAATCATTTCAAACGTTAATTCACCATTCGTGCTAAAATCAAATACACACATAAGAGACTTAAGCCAAGACGAATCGCCATTATAACTTTGTTTTTGAAAACAAAAGTTTCCTAGGCTATAAATAATAGGTTTCCCCTTATACATTTCCCAACCTTGTATTATATGAGGATGTGATGCAACTACAGCATCACAACCTAAATCAATCAAAAATTTATAATACTTTCTCCATTCAGGCAAAGGTTGTGGGAAACGTTCAACACCAGCATGAGCATAAACAATCAATTTATCGACCTCATTTTTTTTTTCAACAATCAATCGAATTATTTCAGGATGGCAAATCCAAGCATATCCCAATCGATTACTCGTATCTTCAGCATCTAAAGCTCCAAATTCTTTTTGACAACATGCAAGAATTCCAATTTTCATTCCACTTGACAATACATATGTATTTATTTTATATGAATCAGAATAATATCCACCTCCAATTACAAAAACATTTTCAAATGCATATAACGTTTTTAAAATTGATTTTTCGCCATAATCAGCAAAATGATTATTTGCCACAGATATTATATTCCACCCATTATTAACTATCCACTCCGGAGAATCATCGCTTTGAAATAATGCTGGACCACTTTTCGCTATTGCACAAGAGTCACCACTTTTTAATGGTGCTTCAAAATTAAGAACGTTATATTCGCATTCTTTTAGAATATATCTAATAGTCGAAGACAAATTTACTTCTTCTGGATTTTTAAGGCATAAATCTCCAACAAACGAAATCTTAGACATAGCCAAATTATTTTATCTTACATTTTTTGATCCAAGTTCTTACCTTTTTCCTCATGCTCGAAGTTAGGTATAAACTTCTTGATTGATGTCACGATTTCTGCCTTGGTGAAGTCTGGCTCTGCAAAGATGCCCTCCAATTCATCAAAGAACTGGTTAATCTCTGGCATCGGACGACGGGTAGTCTCCTCTACAACACCGAGTGCAGAGAATCGAGTCATATTGATTTTCTCACCAGGAACATAGAATTCCTCGTAAGCTTTCTCGCCAGTAGTATCACTCTTGAAGTAAACAACAGGATAGTTGTCACTCTCGTAATCCATATCTGCAGCATACTTCTTTGCCTCTGGATCATTCTTGCACTCCACCTTTTTGAAACCTTCAGCCTTTACAAAGTCATCACAAATTGATGAGAAGGTAAGCATCTGCTCTTCACCCAGCTTTGGAAAGAAGACCTCACCACCATTACCAAGGATACAAGCCAACATACAAATCTGGCCAGACTCCTCAGGAGATACAAAATAGCGCTTCACATCAGATGGTGCTGCCAAAGGCTGCTTCTTCTGCAAACGATGAATCCATCCGTCTGGCAAAGAACCATTGGAGAAAGCTACATTGGCAAAACGAGCTGTTGTTACCTTGAAATGCTCATTATAAGCCATCACCAGGTCTTCCATAATACGCTTGCTGGCACCCATGATATTAACTGGGTTAGCTGCCTTATCTGTAGAAACGCAGAAGAAATGCTTTGGTGGAAACACGCAAAGCAAATCCATCAGTTTTTTTGCCTTGATGTCGTTGTTCTCGATGAGTGCCTGAACACTATACTTATCTTTCTCTGAACGTACATGCTTGTGGGCAGAGAAATTGGCTACAATGTCAAAGCCCTTCTCCTCACGGAAAATACGTTCGAAGATTGGGTCTGCAAAGTTGAGGGTGTAGCAACGGAACTCGTCTGGTACAAAAAGTCCTTCTGTGCTTCGCACATCACGAACCAATTCTGCCAATCCGTTCTCATTCAAGTCAACAACAACTACGCTCTGTGGTTCAAAGCGAAGTACTGCCTTGATGAATGAAGAACCGATGGAACCGGCTCCACCAATTACACAAACTTTCTTGCCTTTGATTTCAGCAGAAAGTTTCTCCTTGTTTGCCTCGATATCCAGGGCAAACATACTGACTGGGCGATTAATTACGTAGTCAGCAATGAATTTATCTAAATTGAACATAGTATTTTTTTATTTTCTCCAAACCATCTTGTTCACAATACCAACATAGCTTTGGATAATCTTTACTACCTTGGTAGAAACATTCTCCTCTACATAATCTGGTACAGGGATGCCAAGCTGGCCATCCTTGTTGAGTTCTACAGCTGTATCTACAGCCTGAAGAAGACTCTTCTCATCGATACCTGCAATGATAAAATCACCCTTATCAATTGCCTCCGGACGCTCGGTTGAAGTTCGGATGCAGATAGCAGGGAATGGATGACCTACACTAGTGAAGAAAGAAGACTCCTCTGGAAGGGTTCCGCTATCGGATACTACCGCAAAGGCATTCATCTGAAGACAGTTGTAATCGTGAAAGCCGAGAGGCTCATGCTGGATAACTCGCTCATCTAATTTGAAACCTGATGAAGCTAAACGGTTACGGCTACGTGGATGGCAGCTGTAGAGAATAGGCATATCATACTTCTCTGCCATCTTATTAATTGCAGTGAAGAGAGAAGTAAAGTTCTTCTCTGTATCGATATTCTCCTCACGATGAGCACTCAATAAGATATAATGTCCCTTCTTCAAGCCCAAACGCTCATGAATATCGCTTGCCTCAATCTCATCCAGGTTCTGATGAAGAACCTCTGCCATAGGGGAACCTGTTACATAGGTACGCTCCTTTGGCAAACCGCAATCTGCTAGATAACGACGTGCATGCTCTGAATATGCCATATTCACATCACTGATGATATCCACGATACGGCGGTTGGTCTCCTCTGGAAGACACTCGTCCTTGCATCTATTACCTGCCTCCATGTGGAAGATTGGGATATGAAGACGCTTGGCTCCAATCACGCTCAGGCATGAATTGGTATCACCCAATACGAGTACTCCATCAGGCTTGGTCTGGGCAAAGAGCTTGTAAGAGCAATTGATGATGTTACCACATGTAGCTCCCAGGTCATCACCCACGGCATCCATATAAACCTCTGGTTCTGCAAGCTTCAAATCCTTGAAGAAGATACCATTGAGGTTATAATCATAGTTCTGACCGGTATGTGCCAGAATTACATCAAAGTACTTGCGGCACTTGTTGATAACGGCAGCAAGACGGATAATCTCTGGGCGAGTACCTACTACGATGACAAGCTTCAACTTGCCATTCTCCTGCCACTTAATATCTGAATAATCAAATTTTGGTTGCTTTTCCATATTAATCTTTTTCTACTGGATCAAAAAACGTATCAGGCTTGCTGCTATCAAAGACTTCATTGCAATACATCACGGTGACCAAATCTTCAGTTTCAGAAAGATTAATGATGTTGTGTGTATATCCAGGAAGCATGATAACGCTCTGAATCTTATCGCCACTCACCTCATAGTTGAGCACCTCATCTGTACCTTCCTTGCGGAGCTGAATCAAACCATGACCTGCTACTACGATGAACTGTTCCCACTTGGTATTGTGCCAATGCTGTCCCTTGGTGATACCCGGCTTAGAGATATTGATACTCACCTGTCCGCAGTTCAAGGTATGAACCAACTCGGTGAAGGAACCGCGCTGATCTACGTTCATCTTCAAGTCGAAGATAGCTTTTTCCTTTGGAAGATAACTGAGATAGGTGGAATAGAGTTTCTTGGCGAAACTTCCATTCGGTATCTCCGGAATCATTAAGGTCTTTGGCTGATCTGCAAACTGATGAATCAAATCAACGATTTCTCCCAGGGTTGCCTTGTGCGTGACTGGACAATAGCAGTACTTGCCCAAAGGTCCGGCAACGACTTCCAAACCTTCGAACTCGCAATGATGTTCCTTCTCCTCCAATGCATCAAGCATCTCGGCTACGAGGTCATCAATATAAAGCAATTCCAGTTCTACAGAAGGATCGTTTACCTGAATTGGTAAATCGTTGGCGATGTTGTTACAGAATGTTGCAACTGCTGAATTGTAGTTCGGACGGCACCATTTACCAAAGAGATTCGGGAAACGATATACCAGAACCTTGGCACCAGTCTCACTTTGATAATCCAGGAACAAGTCCTCACCTGCTTTCTTGCTTCTACCATACTCGCTGTTGCCGAAGCGTCCGGTCAGGGAAGCCTGCTGTGAACTGGAGAGCATGACAGGACAGGTATTCTTATACTTCTTTAATGCATCAAGGAGTGTAGAGGCAAAACCAAAGTTACCCTTCATAAACTCGGAGTTATCCTTTGGACGATTGACACCAGCCAGATTGAATACGAAATCACAATCCTTACACCAGGAGTCCAACTCTTCTAAGGTAGAATCAAGATCGTACTCATATACTTCATCGATTACCAATGAAGGGCGAGTCTTGTCTTTTCCATTCTTGATGTTATTCAATGCGGCACAAAGGTTTTTACCTACAAAGCCTTTTGCACCTGTTACAAGAATCTTCATAAGTTATCTTGATTACTGAACAAAGTTACCCTCACCAGAAAGCTCATGCTGGATATACTCCAGAGAAGCAATCTTATCCTTGGTTTCCTCCAGGTTCAGGCGATAGGTATTATCTGAGTTGAATTCCTCGATGGTTACACGCTTGGCATCACCCTCTCGGAAGAACTTATCATAGTTCAAGTCACGGTTATCAGCAGGTACACGGTAGAAGTTACCCATATCAACAGCCTTGGCACACTCCTCCTTGGTCAACAGGGTCTCGTACATCTTCTCACCATGACGGATACCGATTACCTTGATATCTTCCTTCTTACCACCGAAGAGTTCACAAACAGCCTCTGCCTGAGTCTGGATGGTACAAGCAGGTGCCTTCTGAACGAGGATATCACCATTATGTCCATTCTCGAATGCGAAAAGAACCAAGTCAACAGCCTCTTCCAAAGACATGATGAAACGAGTCATCTTAGGTTCTGTCAATGTGATAGGGTTGCCACTGCGAATCTGTTCAATCCAGAGAGGGATTACTGAACCACGAGAACACATCACGTTACCATAACGTGTGCAGCAAATCTTGGTCTTGCCAGAATAACGGCTCTTAGCTACCGCAATCTTTTCCTCAATAGCCTTGGTGATACCCATTGCGTTGATTGGGTAAGCTGCCTTATCTGTAGAGAGGCAAATAACAGCACCAACACCAGCTTCAATAGCAGCAGTCAACACATTGTCTGTACCAACAACGTTAGTCTTTACAGCCTCCATTGGGAAGAACTCACAAGAAGGAACCTGCTTCAAAGCTGCAGCATGGAAGATGTAATCAACTCCAGGCATCGCATTGCGGCAGCTCTGCAGGTTGCGGACGTCACCGATAAAGAACTTAATCTTATGAGCCACATCAGGGAATTTCACCTGATACTCATGACGCATGTCATCCTGCTTTTTCTCATCACGACTAAATATACGGATTTCACCGATATCTGTTCTCAAGAATCGGTTCAATACAGCGTTACCAAAAGAACCTGTACCACCTGTTATCAACAGGGTTTTGTCTTTAAAAATTGACATATTATAATTAATTTAAATTATTTTATATAGAAAGGTAGGCTCCACACCAAAAGCGAAAAGTAGCTCATAAAAAATGCTAGTGGTGCTTCGCCTACCGAATAATATCCTTATTTAAAATTCCTCCGTTCTATTGAATTATCATCTGCTTAGATACTTTTTATCATATAGAGGACAGATAGTTCCAGGAATATGAGAAAATATGCCTTCTGAAGATTGAACCAGCATATTTTGAGTTTCATGAAAAAGATACGTGATTGCGTTATCTACACACTATCTAATTCGGCCTTAATTACTTAACTTTTTTACAAATAATACTTCTTAAACCATTCGGCAAAAGCACGTAATCCATCACGCAAAGAAGTAGATGGCTTGTAACCAAAATCTTCTTCCAAAGGTGTTGTATCCGCATAAGTAACAGGTACATCGCCTGGTTGCATTGGTACAAGTTCCTTATGTGCCTCAAAATCATAATCTTTAGGTAAGACACCTGCATGGATCAACTCTTCCTGCAGGATGCTCACAAACTCCAGCAGATTCTCAGGATGCGAGTTGCCGATATTATATACCTTATATGGAGGGATAGGTAAACCGTCCTCGCCATTCTGCTTCTCAGGAGCATGCTGCATTACTCTTACGATACCCTCAACTATATCATCTACATAAGTAAAGTCACGCTTGCAGTTACCATAGTTGAAGATCTTGATGGTTTCGCCCTTCACCAGCTTGTTGGTAAATCCAAAGTATGCCATATCAGGGCGACCAGCAGGACCATACACGGTGAAGAATCTCAAACCCGTACTTGGAATGTTATAGAGCTTAGAATATGCATGAGCCATCAGCTCGTTACTCTTCTTGGTAGCTGCATATAGACTTACAGGATTATCCACCTTGTCGTCAGTTGAATATGGAACCTTTTTGTTACTACCATAAACTGAAGAAGAAGAGGCATATACAAGATGCTCAACCTCGTGATGACGACAAGCCTCCAAGATGTTATAGAAGCCAATAAGGTTGCTTTGGATATAAGCATCAGGATTAGTAATACTATAACGTACACCTGCCTGGGCAGCAAGGTTGACAACCACAGAAATATTGTTGTTTGAGAAGATTTTCTCGATAGCCTCCTTATTAGCAATAGAGTCATGAACAAACGTCCAATCTTTACCCATTGCCTCGATTTCCTTCAGACGTTCAAACTTGATGTTTACATCATAGTAATCTGTAATACTATCAATACCTATCACCTTGATGTTCTCCACATCATGAAACAAACGCTTTACAAGATTGCTGCCGATAAATCCGGCTGCACCTGTAACAAGGATTGTCTTACCTGTTAAATCTATATTATAACTTACCATAATCTTAATCTCTTCTAAAAATATCTCTAGTGTATACCTTGTCCTTTACATCATCCAGACAAGCATCATAGCGGTTGGCGATAATTGCCTGGCTCTGCTTCTTGAAAGCATTCATATCATTTACAACCTTGCTACCAAAGAATGTACTTCCATCTTCCAAGGTTGGCTCGTAAATGATAACCTCTGCACCCTTTGCCTTGATACGCTTCATGATGCCCTGAATGGCTGACTGGCGGAAGTTGTCGCTATTTGACTTCATAGTCAGACGATAGACACCAATCACGCAGCTGTGCTCTTTGCTAGCATCAAAAGAACTATTCTCGTTATAATAGCCAGCCTTCTGGAGTACGGCATCAGCGATATAGTCCTTACGGGTACGGTTGCTCTCTACGATAGCCTCTATCAGGTTCTCTGGAACATCGGCATAGTTTGCCAGGAGCTGCTTGGTATCCTTTGGCAAGCAATAACCACCATAGCCGAAGCTTGGGTTGTTGTAATGGGTACCGATTCGTGGGTCAAGGCCTACGCCATCGATGATAGCCTTGGTATCGAGTCCCTTTACCTCTGCGTAAGTATCCAGCTCATTGAAGTAGCTTACTCGGAGTGCCAGATAGGTATTGGCGAAGAGTTTGACTGCCTCTGCTTCCTTCATGCCCATGAAGAGAGTATCAATGTTCTCCTTGATGGCACCTTCCTGAAGCAGAGAAGCGAATGTCTTGGCTGCTTCCTTCAACATCTCGACATTGGTTACTGACTTGATAGCCTCATTCTCTTCTGCGAACTCAGGACGCTCGATAATCTTTGGATAGCCTACGATGATACGGCTTGGGTAAAGGTTATCATAGAGTGCCTTGCTCTCACGAAGGAACTCTGGAG
>OCLF01000113.1_pt1 | contig 25260 bp, 18 predicted proteins | sample 1502881 | NCBI WGS metagenome assembly OCLF01 (sample SAMN03418267, study PRJEB22391) | human gut metagenome | biome: human-gut; feature: organic feature; material: feces | host: Homo sapiens | place: Tanzania | collected 2013-01
AAATAATAAAATCAAATGGCAAAGTAACAAACAAATAACAAAATACATACTTTATCAAATGCCTGCTATATGCTGTATATATTAGCATTTACGCGCATTTTTTTGTCATTTTGAATGTTGCATGATATTTGACGTTGTATTGGCGTTGTATCAGCGTTGCTCGTTTCGACAGATAGGGCAATGCGAAGGCCTCAACACGTGGAACGGGCAGATGACTGGCTCCACGCTTTTTGGTATATAACAAGAACTAACTGACATTTTAACAAATTCATTTTGGGAGCTGAATGAATGCAACAACTTTTTGACATGAAAAATTTTAAAGTTTTAGGTTTGGCTTTAATGATGATTATGAGCCTGTGTACACAAAACTCTTATGCTCAAGATGTGCAGATGGCTACGCTTCAGCATGAGGATGAACTGAGTACGTATTATGGTGTAAATGCCTTCATAGAAGCAATGGATAAAGCTGAACATGGAGATGTTATTAATCTATCATCTGGTATTTTTAATTCACCTTATATCACTAAGGCTGTTAAAATTTATGGAGCAGGTTATTCTCAAAATTCAGCCACTAATCAATATGAGACAAAGATGGCTAATGATATGTACGTGGATATTAATGATGGAGCAAAAGGATTATTAATCGAAGGATTGTATACACGTTGGTTATCGTTTAAAAATACGATAAATAACGCAACTGTCAGCAGATGTATGATTGATGGTTATCTTGGTATTGATAATGCAAAAAACTGTCTTGTTGAGAAATGTCGTATAAAAGATTGTTTCTATGCAGGAAATCATTCTGAAAATGTTATATTGGATAATTCTGTTGTGTCATATATAGAATCTAATGACTATGATGCAACATTCATGATTCGTCATTGTATTATAGGATGGTTAGTACATGACACAAAATATGCTCATGGATTGAGATCAGCGTCAATTAGCAATTCCGTTATTTTCTCAGGAGGTGGTACAAATACTATTCAATATGAAAATTGCGTGTTGCATTATGAACTACCGTCTAACATAAAACATGTTGGCTGTCATTGGGTTTCAAATCCGCTTACTCTTTTTGAGAATCTACCAACATTTAGTTATGAGCAACAAGAGTCTTACAGACTTCCAATGGATAATGATTTCATTCTCAATAAAAAGGAGATAGAATTAAACAAAATAGTTTCTTCTGACGGCACAGAAATAGGTATACATGGTGGTACAAGTCCTTTCACCTCAATTCCGTCAAATCCTCAGATAGTATCTAAGGAGATTGCTACAGAAACTGATGAGGAAGGGAAATTGGCTGTCAAGATAAAGGTTGAGGCACAGAATAAATAAAAGTATTGGCTATGAAGAGATTATTATTTTTATCTTCTTGCTTGCTATTCTTCTTTACCTCGCTTTATGCCCAAGGGCGGTATGAGTATTGGATAGATGGTAACTTAGCAGAAAGGCAGCAAGGAACTTATGATGGCGACAATTTTAATTCTCTGTTAGATTTGTCCTCCTATCCCGATGGAGTGCATCAGCTTAATTTCCGTTTTGCTGATAAGGATGGATTATGGAGTTCGCCTATTAATGCATATATATTGAAGAGAAAACATCTCACCAATAATATGATTGATGGTTATGTATATTGGTTGGACGATGACATCGAGAACCGGAAGAAAGTTGAAGCTACAGATGGAACTCTCCTGCTTGATATTGATGCAAATGCATTGCCGCTTGGTGTGCACACTATAAGGACATATGCTTATGACAAGTATGGCAACAAATCATGTCCTATAACATCTGTGTTTATAAACAAGGGAAAGTATTTTGCTGAAAACAAGATTCAAACAATGGAGTATTGGGTTAATGGAAATATTAATGACAGACAGAGTGTAAGTCTTGATACCGACTCGCCCATACTTAACTTGGAGTGTAGCATCTTGTTGGAAGGTGCCGACCGTGATATTCCAAACACTCTGTACTATCGTTTTAAGGACGTCAATGGTAAATGGAGTTGTTTGCAGTCTGCTGTATTCACGGTTAAATATGTTTTTTACCATTTTCTGTCTTTGAATCACAAGTCGGTATGCTTTACCCTTCCACTTTTCAACAAGGATAGAGTTCAATTCGAACTCAATGCCAACAATCAAGTCGCCAATAACCGCCACACCAGAGCGATAACCGAACGATCTACACCTTAGACCGAGGGTCGAGTCGATTATAGATGACAATGTGGAGTCAAATTGCTCCATGACCCGAAAATATTCCTCCAAAAGGAGTGAGTTTCTCAGATTTAATTTGTATCTTTGCCATGTCATATCAGAGTTTTGCTTGTTTATTTTTGCAACACTAAGATAAGTGAATTCTTCGACATGGCAAAATCCTGGGCCGCTCGGCTCTGCCGCTTGACTTGTTCAAGAACTTTTTGTTGCTCAGGTACTTAAAAAGTTTGTTTTATAATAGTGTTGCGGAATTAAGGTCTATGAAAAAATATCATATTTTTTTTATTGTCTTCGTATTGATTATAGGATGCGCCAAAGGACAGAATAAAGAAAATCTCAATACCCTTCGTGATAGTTTAGACAAAATGGTCCTTGAGGGGACTCTGCGTAACGACACGACAATGCTCGAAAGAGCATTGAAACTTTCAGACTTCTTACTTAGTATTGATACTACGAACATCGGTAAGAGGCATTGTTATCGTCACCGTTCCATGGTTCTCTCTTCTTTGGGACACATGGATGAGGCTATAGCCAACGCTGAACATGCAGTTTTGACCCTTCAAGCAAATAATCCGTTACGGCTTATCTTTATGTCGGAAAAATACTTAAGGGAACATAATAAAGACTCGGCTGCTTATTACATTGAAAAGACAATTGCTGTTTGTGACAGTTCATTGAATGATGAGTATAACGAAGATATGGCTATTAATAAGATTAAGGCAATTTATCTGCGCGATGGAGAGAAGAAAGCAAGGATTTATTTGTTAGAACTATTAAGGACACATCCAAGCCCATTGCTAAAATTATTTGACGAAGACTGGGATGAATGGGTTCGCATGAATAATGAGGAATTAAAACTGATGAATATTAAGATCTTGAGATAGAAATGGTATTTTGGAAAGCAAACTTAGTATTCTATTATTGTGTTAGCAAACACAAGACAGTGATGTTCTAAGTGTATGATGTCCAAACGCTTGCACACGGCTTCGTTGTCGAGCCATTGCTCGGTTTCTGTAGGATTGCCGATGAGCTTCTCTACACGATGAATTGGAAAGAATGAGACGATAAAATGGCATGAAGTAGGTATTTGGAATTTTTTCGTAGAAATTCAACAGAAAGTTAACAAAAAGTTTGGTAAAGTGAAAATAAAAGCATAATTTTGCAAATTAAATAAGTACATAACATTAAAAACAAGAAGATTATGGCAATAGAAATTAAAACAATACCTGTCCTTCATGGTGAGGCAGCAGCTCGTTTCGTTGAAGCGGCTGATGAGGCATTGGAAAAGCGTGGCTCCATTGACTTCTCCAAGCAAGTAGCCAAGGCACGTGCTATATTAAAACGTTCAAAACTGTACATTTAAAATGTTAGAGCAATGTGATTTTATGGAACTGACAGAGGAAGTCTTGCAGCAATGCAAAGGCTTCACTTGTAAGGATGAGGACATAACAGAGTTCTTCACCCAAGACTATGCTGACTATGCCTATCAGTTGCTTGGAAAATCATATTGTTTTGTTAAACCAGATACATCTGAAATTATCAACTATTATTGCTTCTGTATCAAGTGCTTCAAGTTTTCGTCACCTGCGATGCGTTCCAGTTCATCCTTGACTATCTGTTTGACGTCCTCCTTTATCTGATTGTAGTTGTCTTGAATAGCTTGCTTCATGCAGTCGTTGCCATCGGTATCCTTGAAATCGTTAATGATAGGGATAGGCTGATAATGGCTTTCCTCTCGCTTCACTTCGCTATTGTCTTCCAGCAAATTTCCTGCATTTTCTGCATCAAAATGTTTGCAAAACTCGTCTGTAATACAAAATAATTCTGTAACTTTGTAATCGGTAGTCATATTATATGTTTTTGTAACTAATTGATTTTCACCTATAAAGGTATAAAATATTTATGAGGACAGACTTGCCATAGTTTTTCTTTCCCATTTTATTCTATTGCTATTTCAAGATAATTTTTCAAAATATTGGCAACCCTCAGCCGTTTTGCATATTCTGCCAATTGGCTTAGGTTGCGGTTCTGTTTCTTCAGATAATTTCGTATCACCTCGGAGCATACTTCCAATCCGATTTTGTTACGATACTTGACGGCATCACATACGCTACGTTCCATATCCGTCATACGAATGTTGTAGCCCGACATTTCCACATCCATAACACCAAACTCCAAGTTCTCCTTTTTCCAATAATAAAGTTCTATCGGTAGGGTTGGCGGCATTGCCACCTTTCGCTTGGCTTCTATAGCAACACAAAAGGAAGGTGGAACAACAGTAGAGAGCTGATGATATGCCCAAGCGTTGTACAGACATACAATTCCATTGGGAACGATTCGTTCAATATCTATCATCGTATTGAAAAGAGCGTCAGGAACAGCATAGACCCCATGGCGAACCCGAATAAGTTCTCCACGTTCCTTAGCCCTCACAATTTTCAGATAATCTGATTGGTTTGGGAACTCTGCGGTGGTTATGATTCCACCTTGCGAGGTTGCCTTATACATAATCTCATTCATACTTTTACCTTATTATGGTTATTTATCGGTGTAAAGATACAACTCTATCTTCAAAAACAATAGTTTTCTACGGAGAATATTTATTTTATCCGTTCAAAACTATCATATTTTACTATTCTACAGCTATATTTATACCCCAATTCGCGATAAAATAGCGATTCGTTGCATGTGAAGACAGATACGTGAATTCTCTTCCCATGCCATCAGACATGGGCTATATATAAAGAATCGAAAGAGATTGACATACTTTGTAAAGTATATTGATATAAAAGGCCAAGTATATTGATATAAAAGGCCAAGTAATATATATTACTTTGTCAAGTATATTAGTATTACTTTTTAGCTTCAGAATTTCTTTCCGAAGATGATGTGTAAGAATGTGGTGAAGAGAATCTTGATGTCGGTCCACAGACTCTGGTGCTCCAGATAGTAGAGGTCGTAGTCGAGGCGGCGCAGCATCTTTTCCATGGTGTCGGTGTAGCCGTTGTGCAGAGTGGCATAGGAAGTAACTCCGGGGCGAATGGCATAGAGTTCGGCATAGCGCGGATTGTGCTCCATAATCTGGTCGATATAGAATTTGCGTTCTGGACGGTAGCCAATGAAAGCCATGTCGCCCTTGAGCACATTCCACAACTGTGGCAATTCGTCGAGGTGATGGGCACGCATCCATTTGCCCGTCTTGGTGAGTCGCGGGTCGCTCAACGCTCCGTCGAGCAGCAGTTGTGGACCATCCTTCTCGGCGTCGTGGGTCATGCTGCGGAACTTATATATATAGAAAGGCTTGCCATGCAGTCCGATGCGCTCCTGACGGTAGATGACAGGAAGTCCGTCCTCCAGTCTTATCGCCACATAACATATAGCGAACAGAGGGGCGAACACCACCAGGCATATAGCGGAAAATATAAAATCAAAAATTCTCTTCATTTCTGTCTTTTTCGTCGGACTGGCAAAATCCAGTATCTGCTTAAATATTATAACATTTATTATCTATAACGCAGAAGATGGATTTAAATTGTATAAAAGTACTAATTTTTCAGTGTCAACCGTTAGAAAAAAAGAGATTGTCTGTGTAGACAATCTCTTTTTTTTGAAATATATCGATGAATAGTGTTGTTGACACTTTTAGAACATCTTCTCAGGATATACACCCTCGTCGGCGAGTTTCTGGAACTTCTCAACAACGCCCGGACGATCCTCTGGATAAGTAACACCGAACCACTTAGATGTGGTGTCGAGCACCTCGCAAGTGGCTGTGCCGTCGTGGATGAGCTTGTCTACCATCAATGGGATGAAGAATTCGCTCTTCGGGTTCTCCATGTTCTTCGGGTCAGAAAGGAACTGCTTGAAGAACTCGTTGCTGTGCTTGAAGTAGTCGGGAGTGAAGCCCCAGAAGTTCATAGATACAGGAGTTGTGTCGGGGATAGCTACCCATGTCTCGCCATCGTCGGCAAGATACTTAACAACACCGTCGAAACGCTGAATCTTTGTGCGCTCAACTACAGATGTGAGGTGGTGGTTCTCGTCGTTCTCGCATACGCCACGGCTAACAGTACCGCTGTCGGAGAGTGTGTTGCCTACGCGGAAGCCTACCATAGCATACTTGCCAGTAGAGCCTTCGGGCAGTTCGCTAAGCCACTTGCCAAGCACCTTGAAGGCGTCGCGGTCGTAGAAGTCGTCGCAGTTGAGCACGGCGAATGGCTCATTGATTACGCTTTCACCCATCATCAATGCGTGGTTAGTGCCCCAAGGCTTAGTGCGGCCTTCTGGACATGTGAAACCCTCTGGCAGAGCGTCGAGCGACTGGAACACGAGTTCGCAAGGGATGTGACCCTCATATTTTGAAAGCACGATGCGGCGGAAGTCTTCCTCGAAATCCTTGCGGATAACGAACACGAGCTTGCCGAAGCCAGCATTGATAGCATCGTAGATAGAGTAGTCCATGATGGTTTCACCGTGAGGACCGAGTTCGTCGAGCTGCTTCAAGCCACCGTAGCGGCTTCCCATACCTGCAGCGAGGAGGAAAAGTGTAGGTTTCATAATCTTTACTGTTATTATGTTATTTATGTAAACAATTCTGCATTGTTTGTATATGTGTTTAATCTATATCAATTACAAAAGTAACAAATTACTGTGAGATACAAAAAGTTTTGGACAACTATTATTTCTAAAAGGGCTATTTTCGCTTAGAATGGGTAGCCTATTGCGAAATGCAGACTCTGCGAGTCCTTGAAGTGGTCGAAGTTGTAGAATCCACTCTTGTAGGGCACGTGCAGTCCCACGCCCCAGTCGAGGCGCAACACAAAGAAGTCCATGTCGTAGCGTATGCCTATGCCTGTGCCGAGAGCCATTTCCTTGAGCAGGTTTTGGGGCTTGAGCTTTGAGCCGGAGCGGTAGCCGTCGTCGTGCATTGCCCACACGTTGCCTGCGTCGAGAAACAAGGCTCCGTATAGGTTGCCGAACAGGCGCGGACGGTATTCAAGGTTGGCTTGCAGCTTGATGTCGCCCGTCTGGTCCATATAGGATAGGCGCGACTGGTTGGTGTAGTAGCTGCCCGGACCAATGCTTCGCACGTTGAAGGCTCGTATGCTGTTGGCGCCGCCCACGTAGAACTGCTCGCTGTAGGGAGAGCTTTCGGCATTGCCGTAGGACCATACCACTCCTGCGCTGATGTGTCCCACGAGCTGGTCGTGCTCGGCCACTTGCCACGTCTTGCGGAAATCGGCTTCCACCTTAAGGAACTGTGCATATGGATTCTTGAACATTGTCTTGCCCTTCTCGCTCCATTTCTCGCCAAACGCCATATAGCCGAGCGAGAGGATGTTGGCTGCTTCGCTTGCCGCCACTTGCAGATAGATGGGGTTGCGGTAGGACGATGGCGACTGGTAGGTGAAGGTGTATCGCATCTTCGGCACAAACTGGTCGGCCATGCTTATGAGCAGGTAGGGGCTTTGTTGCAGAATCTCGTTGAACGCCTCGGTCTTGTGCTGCATGTACTCGTATTGCAGGATGAGCGGCGAGAATGTGTGCTGCACGTTGGCCTTAGGGTGCAATGTGTAGGTGAGTTCGCCCGACACGATGTGTCGCTTGAAGAATCCCGAGCGGTTGAGCACGTCGCTCGAAGCCTTGATGAGTGTGGTGGGCAATGTGTAAGGATGGCGACGTCGCATGAATTTGCGTGGCACAAGGAACAGGCGTGGCAGTTCGAGCGACACGTCGGTACCGTATTCATAGGAGTTGAATTTGGAGCTTGTGCCGTCGGCCTGGTGTCCTGTCTGCCATTCATACGAGCCTTTGAGGTTGATGGAGAGTTTCTCGCCGCCGCGGAAAGCGTTGTTCTTGGAGAATCCGAGTGTGATGCCCGGGCCCACTCTTCCCGTAGTCTTGCCCACGAGGTTGGCTTCGAGCGACACGTTGTAGGGTTTGTCGAACACACATCCGAGGGTCATGTCGAGAGTGTCGCATGTTGAGGCTGAGCTGTGCGGGGCAAAGCTCAGGTCTACCCGCGAGAAGAGCCCCTTGCCGTTGAGTGTGTTGATAGAGCGCGTGTAGTCAGCGTAGCTGTAGAGTTTGCCGGGTCGCAGACTAAGGTCGCGTGTCACCACGCTGGTTCTTATGGGTTGTCGTCTGCCATTATATAATATGGTGTAGCGGCGACGCACGGTGGAGTCGCGCAACACTTCGGTGGCCGACTTGCGCAGTTCGAGTCTCACTCTTCCCACATACCACTTCTGTCCCACGCGCTCGGGCAGTGAGTCGGCATATTGCAGTCGCATCTGCGCCTTGCCCGCTGTGGCAATGGTGTCGGCAAGATAAGTGGCGTAGCTCGGCTGATAGTAGAAGAAACCGTTGTTGCGCAAGAGGTTGGACACTCGTGTGCGTTCGGCTTCGAGTGTTGTTACGTCGAATGGGTCGCCCGGCTTCACCTTTGCCTCGACTCTTGTAGAGTCGATGAGCTGCATGGCAGCAGGTGGAAAGTTGTTGTAGGTGAGGGTGTCGATGGTGTGCAGCTCGCCAAAGTTGACATGATATTCCACCTTCGCCTTCTTGGAGTTGGGTTTGCTTATGATGTCGTAGCCTACATATCCGCCGAAGTAGCCTCGTGCGCGCAACAGTTCGCTTGCCACCTGTGTGTGGAGCAGTGGGTTGACGCTGCTCAGCAGCACGGGTCGCTTGCCGAAAGTCTTGCCTATCCACTTGCCTATGCCGTCGTCGGACTTGGCAAAAGCATTGTGAATCCACAGTCGGAACGGGGGCCACGGCCATCGGTAGTAGGCACTTCCGAAGATGGAATTGTTGGGTGCCGTACCCAAAGCCTCTTCAAGTTCCTCCTGGACGGCGTAGAAGTGGTCGTCCTTCTCCACATTCTCGTATTTTGTGGAGCGCATACCCGTGTAGAGCTTGTCGTCGTCGGGCACGGTGGAGGTGGTTGAGCAGGCGACGAGGGCGAGGCTACACATTATTATATATATAAGATGTTTCATAGACGATGTGTTGATTATGAGGCCAAGGAGGAGTCGCCTCCTCCTTGGCTTATTGTTTCTTACCTATAGAGTCGTTCGGTACTGTGAAGAAGTTGTTCTCCTTCTTTTCCTTCTTGAATATGAACAGTTCCTTGAAGTGCTGCAGTTTCTTGCGCCAGAGGAAACCGCCGCCAAACTGTTCCACGTAGCCTTCGAGCCAGTCGTAGGAGTCGCGGTTGTAGAAGAACTTGAGATACTTGTTGGAGTTTTGCGACAGTCGGTACTCCAGTGTGACGTTGTCGAAGAACGTGTCGTCCTGGTTTTCCACTTCGGCACCGCTCGACACCTTGCCTCCTATGACAATGCGCAGGCGGTTGTTCCACAATCGCTTTGAGAACTTGAACGAATAGTCGGTGTGCATCTGTCCCGAGCCAATGGTGGTGTTCTCCATACCAAAGGATAGGTCGACCGTGCGCAAGGCGTTGCCCGAAATCTTGTTAATCTCCGAACTGAGGAATGTGCTCAGGATGTTGCCAGCCGAAAGCGACGAGAGGTTGTTGTCGGTGATGTACATGCCCGTAGTGAGCATGGTCACGGCTATCTTGCCGCGGTTCTCAGCCGACTCAGTCATAAGTTCGTTGTGCATCTGCTGGTCGTCGGGGGCGTCGATGATGAACTGCAGACCCATGTCTTGCAGCGTCTTCGTAATCTCCACACCACACTCAAACATTACGCTTCTGCCCGAGCCTCCGTCGGTAGACACGGTGGTTTTGTTCTCCTCTGTGGCTGTGATGTTGAGTCTTGGGTTCATCGGGTCGCCCGAGAACTCGACATAACTGCCATCCTTAATGTTGAACGTCTTGAGCGGAATTACAGGCAGCGAGTATTTCATCTCGCCCGAGGCTATGGTGTAGCGTCCGTAGAGCGACAGACCATCGTTGCCGGTGTAGAGCATTCGCAGATTGCCGCCGCCCACAAGGTCTACATAGTTCGACTTGTCGGTGTTGAGAGCGCACAGAGCGTGTGCTCCGTCGTCGATGTTTACTGTGAGGTCCATGTTGAGTCCGTTGATAGGCGGACGCTCCACACTCACAGTCTCAGGCTTGCGGAAGTTAACAAACTTCACGAGTCCGTCGAGCTGGTTGTCGGTAGACAGAGGCGAGTCGCGCAGTATATACGTGATGTCGCTTGAGCCAAGCACGTCAAGTCGGCCCCGCATACGCAGAGCGTCGAGCGGACCATCCACAAGGCCCAGGAAGTTGACATAGGCTTTGCCGTAGGCCTCGCTTCGTGCCTGCTCCTTGGAGTCGATAAGCAGATAGTTGTCGGCTCGCATACGGATGTAGGCCTTCATTTGGTCGAAGTTGGCAAAGTCGACATAGCCGTAGAGAGTGAGCGCATTGTTGTTGCGTGCGAACATCTGGAAGTTCTCAAGCTGCATACGGCTGTTCTTTATAGCCAACTGGTCGTCGCAGAGTCGCATCATCACTCCGTAAGGCTCGCTTGCCACGTAGGCAGAGTCGAAATACAGCTCGCCGTTGACATCGGGGTGGGAGAGGGTGCCCCTAACCTTGACGTTGCCCTCGGCATAGCCAAGGAAATTGATGATGCGGTCGGGCACAAAACCGTCGAGCAGTAGGAGCGGAGTGCGCGACAGAGTCATGTCGGCGTCGATATGCCCCTCGCCCTCAGCGTTGTACATGCCGGTGAGTGTACACACTTGGTGGTGGTCCATCGTGAGTGTGCCATCAACATAATGCTCCATACCCTTGTCTTTAGGCATATACACAAACTCGCTCGCTATATTTCCAATCGGGCAACCCTCGTAGGCCATCTTGTCGATGCTTAGCGACGACGACACCGACATGTCGCCCTCTTCCGACACCATCCAGTGGAAGTCGCCGTTGAGCAGGCCTGCCAGCTTGGGGGCGTAGGGTACGATTGACATCACCTTCTGGAGGTCGAACTTGGCAAGGCTTACGCTAAGGTCTTGATGTGCCTCGGTGCTGTCGTTGGAGTATATCTGCACACCCATGCCGTCGTTGGCGAGCAGTCGCATGTCGGCTGATATGCGCTGGTTTTCGGCAAAAAATATGTAGTTGTCTTTGTTCACCTTAAACTTCTTGTAGCCCAACACTGGGTCGATGCCGCCGAGTTTCAGTCTGACGCCTCCCGGCTCCATGTCGGCCTTCAAGCCGAGGGCAATGCCAAGGCGTTCGCGGTTGTCGAATACTTGAGTGCCCATGTAGAGCGACGACTGTGTGAAGGCACCGCGTATCTTGGCATTGAACACAAACTGTGGGTTGTAGCGGTTGTTGCGCACCTGCCCCTCGAAATCGGTCTTCGTTGAGTCCGACTTAAAGGCAAGGCGTATGGTGTCGAGCTGCACGCCCGCAGCCACAAGCGAGTCGAGGCTCACTTTTCCGTTGAGGCCATTGTGTGGCGACGCTTCAAGGTCGACAAAGGCATTGTGGAAGTCGTAGCCGAAACGCTTCATCATTCGGCTGAACACATTGTTCTTGCCGGCACTCACAAAGAGGAACATTTCGGGGAAACGCTCCCTCAGTCGCAGTTGGTCGATGTAGCGTTCGTTGCGCTGCTTGGCCAGCTCGTTGTTCACTTCAGTAATGCGGTTCATGATGTGCTCAATGCTTCCTGCTCCGTCGAGGTGCAGGGCAAAGTCGCCACTTCTAAGGGCGGCGTGTGTGGAGTCGCGTCGTGTGAACATGTCGATGCTGATGTTCTCCGGTCGGTAGGCGTTGGCAGAGTCGCGTATCACTATATTCCCCACGGTGCCTTCCACCTTGTGGCTGCTCTTGGCGTCGCTCAGCAACAGCACGTTGGCTTTGAACGAAGTGTTGAGCGGACGTTTGGTAATGCCCATACGCATGAAGTCGGCGTTGACGAGGTCGCATATCAGTCGCGCGTCAATCTTGCGGTTGCTCATCAGGGCATTCAGGTTGATGGAGCCGTCGATGAGTGGTGTGTGGCTGCAGAGCGAGGCATGTCCCACACCGTCTTTCACTTCTGCCGTGAGTTTAATGTCCGAGAGGTCGTAGTTGTTGTAGGCAAACTCCGTCACCTCGCCGTTAGCATTGAGTCGGGTGCGTGGCGAGAGGAAGTCGAATCCTGCTCCTTGTGCCGTGAGTGTTCCCGTGAATGGGCGCAGCGGCATCGATGGCATGAAGTTCTTGAGGTTGAGCTTATTTACTGTAAGGCGTGTGTTGTAGGCGAGTCGGCGTGAGTCGAACGCCACGTTGCCCCCCACGTATCCTCCGCCTTGCGAGGCTTTGAATTGTGCCACATAGCGTGGTCCGTCGGCATGAATATTGGCCCTGAGGCTCATGCCCATAGGTATGTTGAACGACTTGGCTGCTGATTTCGGCAGCAAAGTCTTCACAAAGTTGAGGTTGTAGGTATGGGCTTCGGCGCGTATGTCGGCTCTAAGTCGGTTGGTGTTGTTGAGGTTTTGAGCCGTGCCGTTTGCCTTGAACGTGAGCACAGTGGGGTAGGTGACCGAGATGTCGGCAATGCGCATGGCCTGCATGTTGCCCTTGATGTCGGCACTAAGGGTGATGGGGGTGTTGGGCAAGCTTCGCAGCATAGGCTTTGGAAGGAAGGCAAGCAATGGAGCGAAGTCGCTCTTCACCACATATCCCTTGGCATAAACCTTCATCTTGCCGGGATTGCGGTCGGCAAAGGTGGACAAGTCCATGTCTATGCGTGCCGTTATGGCAGAAAGGGCTGTGCGCAGACTGAGGTCGGGCAACTGTATGTGGGTGGAGTCGAGGTTGACATGGGTGGTGAATTGCTTCACGCTCAAGCCGCTCTTCTCGCTCATGGCGCATTCCTTAAGGTGCAAGGCAAGAGCTTCGCTGCTGTATCTTAGCGAATCGATGTGCATTGCAATGCCCGAGAGGGCTATATGGTTGAAGTCGAGCCCCTGGGATTGTGGCTTCTCATACCGGTTGTCGTAGTTGAGCGAGCCTTCGCGCCAGTCGAGCGAACCAATGTTGTAGGAGTTTTTAAAGAGGTCGAAGCGTCCGTGCTCCGCGCTCAATGCCCCCATGCCAGCCTTTATGCAGAGGGTGTCGCCAGGCATGTGTAGAGTTACGGCAGACTTCTTTATTTCGAGTTTGCCGAGATTTATTTTCCAGTAATTGGGAGTCTGTGTGGTGTCTTCGGGCACGGTGTCGCTCAGAGCCACGTCGAGTTTGGCGTTGTCTATCAATGCTTTGTCGAGTGTCACGCTTTCGGTGGCAAGGTTGATGCTTCGGCTTCGCAACGTAAGTTTGCCCACGCTGCCCTTCACCCTTGCCGAGGGGATAAACTGCGCCGTGTTCATCTTTACGTCTCTGAAGTCGAGTCGGTCGACAACAATGTTCTTATGGATAAGAGGCATCAGTCGCACGCTGACGCTCAGCAGTCGGGCGTCGGCTATGGTGTCGGTCACTCCGCGCAGTGAGTCGTTGGGTTGTGTGGCGCGAAATCCGTTGATGCTGAGTTTAAGCGGAAAGCTAAGGTGCACACGCTTGATGTCTACCGACATGCCGGTAGACTCGGAGACGTATGCCGTCACGCGTCCCACCGCCCAGTTTTGCACGGGAGGGATGTATAGCAGCACAGCCAGCAGAGTGACTATAATAATAGGTGTGGCGACAATAGCCGCCAATATCTTAAGAGTTCTTTTGTGGACAGGTTTCATTCGAAAGTCGCGTTTTATCTGTTTGTTTTACAAATTTAGCTAAAATAATCGAATTATGAGCCCAGTATACTTTAATTATCAATTATTAAAGTGTCTTTTTACTCTCTCGGCAGGAAAAAATAATTTCCTCGGGAGGGAACAAAAATTACCTCCCGAGGAAACGCAAAAATGGTAGTTATGTTTAGAACTTCACCTCATAGGTTTTGCCCTTCTTAGTCTTCAGAGTCTTTGTCTGGTCGCCATAGCGCAAAGAGCATGTTCCGCCTGAACCCGACACTACGTTGGCGTGGTCGAGCTTGCCGTTCTTCCAGTAGATGTCTACTGTGAAGTTGCCGCGAGCGCGGAGTCCGGTGATGGAGCCTTCCTTCCATGCGTCGGGCAGAGCAGGCAAGAGATGTATGAATCCCATGTGGCTCTGCATAAGCATTTCGGTCACGCCGGCAGTGCCGCCAAAGTTGCCGTCAATCTGGAATGGGGCGTGTGTGTCCCACAAGTTGTCGAGTGTGCCGTTCTTGAGCAAGTTGCCATAGAGTTTGTAGGCATGGTTGCCGTCGTGCAGGCGTGCCCACTGGTTGAGCTTCCATCCCATCGACCATCCTGTGGCACCGTCGCCTCTATGCTCAAGCACTACACGCGAGGCCTTGGCAAGCTCAGGAGTAGTGACAGGCGAGATGGTGTGTCCCGGGTGCAATCCAAAGAGCTGGTTGACGTGGCGGTGGTGGTCCTCTGGATCATCGATGTCGCGCGACCATTCCATGAGCTGTCCGTAGCGTCCAATCTTGTAAGGGGCAAGCTTCTTAAGTGCGTCCTCCCATGAGCGGCGTTCCTTGGCGTCGCGGTTGAGTGTCTTGCTTGCGTCGATAGCGTCGATGAGAATCTCGCGTATCACGGCATGGGCGAAGGTTGCGCCCTCGTCGATAGGACCGTGCTCGGGCGATGTAGACGGAGCTGCTGTGTAGACACCGTCGCTGCGATGCCACAGATAGTCGGCTGCAAAGTTGGCGCTACCCTTGATAATGTCGTAGGCCTCGTTGGCAAGCCACTTGTTGTCGCGTGTGTAGTCGTAGTAGTTCCACAGATGTGTGGCAAGCCACGGACCTGCGAATGGTGAGAAGTTCCACGACATGTCCTCGCTCGAGAGCGGAGTGGTGAAGCCGAACGGGTTGCCCGAAACGGATGTGGTCCAGCCGCGAGTGCCGAAGTAGGCCTTGGCAGTAACCTCGCCTGGCTTGACAAGTCCCTTCACGAAGTCGAACAGAGGCAGCTCACACTCCGGAAGATTGGTCTGGCAAGCCGGCCAATAGTTCATCTGCAGGTTGATGTTGTTGTGGTAGTCCACGCGCCAAGGTCCGTCTACATTGTTGTGCCATACGCCCTGGAGATTGGCAGGAAGGTTGCCTGGGCGCGAAGAGGCTATGAGCAAGTAGCGTCCGAACTGATAGTAGAGCTGCTCAAGATAGAGGTCGGATTTGCCTTGACGGTAGTCGGCGAGTCGCTTGTTGATAGGACGGTCGTCGGTGGAATTTGTATTGTCGAGCGTGAGCTTCACGCGGTTGAACAGCTTCGAGTAGTCGTTGTAGTGCTCCTTGAGCAGCTGGTCGTAGCCGGAGGCCGAAGCCTGGTCGAGCCATTTGGCTGTAGTGGCCACTGGGTCGACGCCCACGTAAGCCTTCGGGTCGTTGAAGTCGGGAGTGTAGTTCTCCTTATAGTCGGTGTCGGCTGTAAGCAGGATTACTACTTCGTCGGCCCCCTTCACTGTGAGTCGTCCGCCTTCGTTGCTTACTGTTCCGCCCTTGTTTATGGCCTTGATGCGGATGGCATACTGCATTTGGTTGTTGTCGAGTCGGGCGTCCCAAAGCAAGGCGTCGTTGCCGCAGGCGGTCATCTTGCCCTCGGATACTGGATTCTTGGCATAAGAGATGACGAGATTCTGCTTAGCCTTTGCCGATGCTGTGTAGCGTATGGCAATGACGTTGGCTGGATAGCTGGCAAAGTATTCGCGGCGGTAGCTCACTCCGTCTTTCTTGAATTGTACGTGAGCCACGGCAGAGTCGAGCGAGAGTTCGCGGCGGTAGTCGGTCATGTTTACGGCGCTGAGTCCGGTCTCCACATACAGTTCGCCTGCTGTGGTGAAGCTTCCAAAGCGTGATGGAGTCTCGTCGGCCGAGCCATATTCCACTGTACTGTTGAAGTTCTTGCGTGTGAGTTCGTCGGCACGCTTCCAGTCGTCGTCGGCAAAAGCCTTGCGTATGTCGTTGAGCACATGGGCCGACTGCTTGTTTACGTCCCAATAGTATTTTGCTCCTCGCGAAGTGTTTGGACCTCCACGCCACAGACTCTTCTCGTTGAGTGTGAGTCGTTCGGCTTCCACCGAGCCTAAGATGTTGATGCCGAGCGAACCGTTGCCGATAGGCAGCGATTGTGATTCCCATTCAGCGTCGGGGTTCTTGGCAGTGTCGCCAGCTGTGATTGGCTTTTTTGTTGAATTCCAATTTTCGGGATGTCCGCCAAACCATATTGCAGCACCGTTGAGTGTTGTAGGACGGTCGAACCAGTAGCGCAGGGGTTTGTTGTTCTGAGCATTGGCACTCTGGGTGAGAGCCGCAAGTAATAGTAAAGTAGTAAGGGATTGTTTCATGTTTTGTATGATGTTGTTTTGGTTTGTTTCGACAAAAGTAATGAAAAAAAACGTAAAAGCATACGTACAATAAAGAATTATTGTGCGTATGCCTTATTTTTGGGTTTTATAAGTGTGTCAATCGCTGTTGGTTAGCCATATTCTTGTGGCGTCGGCCACTTGTCGGTGTCGTGCCACTTTGTCGGGCACTCGGCAGGCGTCGTAGTATAGTTGCATTGCTGCCAGCCTCCTTGTCCACCATTCGTCAGTGCCTACATTGCTCTGTTCTTGCCACACGTCGCATCCGTTGGGGTTGATGTTGGCAGTCATGTCACCCGCAAGCACAATGCCGTGTTGGCGTGCTGTGTCGTGGGCGGAGCGCAGTTGGCAATGTAGCACATACTGCACATAGTAGAAGAAAGCCAATTTCTTGTAGGCCTTGGTTCGGGCATTTTGCAGTTGCCCCCGTTCGGCTTCTGTCCATTCGTTGTGGCTTGGCCATCGGCGGAAGTCGGCTATTCCGTAGGCGTCACGCAGATAGCTGAATTGGGCGTAAGGCACGAGCCACCGCTCGTTGGCTGTGAAGAAGCGTCGGTAGTCGGCTGAGTGCAATGTGTGGTCGCCTTCTTCGTTGAACACGCATCGCAGGTATTCCAGTTTGGTGTGCAAGGTGGCAGTGTAGTCGTAGCCAGCCGAAGAGCCAAGTTGTTGGCATAGTGTGTCCATGCGCTCGCGTTCGGCAGGGTCGGCAATGGTGGGCAGCTGACTTAGGTCGCACAGCAGAGGGTGGAGGGCAAACGCGCTTATGGAGGAGTATGGGTTGGCGTCGGCGTTGGTGTGTGTGGATATGGAGTCGCACACTGGCGGTATGTAAATCATCTGTGCCTTGGCTGAGGCTGCTGTCTGAGCTATGAACTTGGCAAGACTGCCAAAGTCGCCTATGCCGAAACCGTTGGCCGACCCGAGCTGTGCAATCGATGTGTGCAGGCATGTGGGCTGTGGGGTAGGGCGGTTGAAGCGTGCTTCCTCCGTCTCTATGGCTATGGCCTCGCCCTGCTTTATTTCTGTAAATTCGAGTGAGCGGTTTGGGTTGGCTTCGTATACGGCGTTGCCTTCGCTGTCGATTGCCACATATTTATAATGTATGTCGGTGGTGATGTTGGCTGCGTTGATGTCGGCTTGCCACTCACAATGGTTGTGCTCGGTCATAGGCAAAGCCTGTTGGGCGTTCCATTCACCAAGATGTTGGTTGCTGCCCACTATGGCCAGTCGCTCGCCGGGTAGAAGTTCCGGTGCACGCACAATCAGTCGGATGGTGCGCAGTAGCGCAGTGCGTCCGGCAGGCGTGACGGCCCTTGGCTGGAGGCATTCGGTGAAGGCTGTGGTGTAGAATCGTGTGTCGTCGGGTTTCTCGTGCCACACATTGTTCACGCTGAGCAGTTCGCAGCGGGTGAGGTTGAGGTCGATGCGATGAAGCATCCCCGTCCACTCGTGTTTGTATTCGCGTCCGCCACGTGTTATGGTGAAGAAGTAGTCGATGTACGGCTTCTCCTTGCTGCCACACGTTACGTCATGGAGCTTGTATGTCCATGTATGTCCGTCGGTGGTAGTCATGCTGGCTTGTTGCCGACAGCGTAGCCCATTGCGGTTGACAACAAGGTTGAGTAGAATCTCTTCGTCGTAGGTCGCCGTATAGGTTATGTTGAATAGAATGGTCATGATTTGTTGTTCGAGGTAATTACTAAAGCAAAAGTAGCATTTAAATTTGGTTTGGGCAACATTAGCTTAAAAAATATTGTTGTTAAGTGCGAAAAACAATATGAATGTCGTCGATTTTGAGTAACTTTGCAGTCAATAAACGCCCACCCCGCAAAGTGTAAAGAATCCCAAAAGCAAGTCCTTATGACAAATTTAGCCAACTATTTCCCTATCACCGACCCCACTCTCATATTCTTTGTGGTGCTGCTCATCATCCTATTTGCCCCTATCATAATGGGCAAACTGCGCATTCCGCACATCATAGGAATGGTGCTTGCAGGTGTTGCTGTAGGCAAGTATGGCTTCAACATTCTGTCCCGCGACGACTCCTTTGAGCTTTTTGGCAAGGTGGGACTGTATTATATAATGTTTCTTGCCTCGCTTGAGATGGACATGGAAGGCGTGAAGCGCAATTCGCGTCGTTTCGGTGTGTTCGGTCTGCTCACGTTTGCTGTGCCGTTCATCCTTACTTATGTGGCGAGCATCACCATTCTGCACTATTCCACGTTTGCCTCGCTTCTGCTTGGCTGCATTATGGCTTCGAACACGCTTATTGCCTATCCCATTGTGGGCAGGTATGGACTGCAGAAGAAGCCGAGCGTTACGCTGTCGGTAGGTTCGTCGATGATTTCGCTGCTTGTGTCGCTTGTGGTGCTGGCAGGCGTGGTGGCGTCGTATGGTGGCGAGACGAGTGTGTGGTTCTGGCTGTGGTTTGCAGGCAAGTTTGTGCTCTATTGTGCGACGTTGGTCATAATCATCCCACGTCTGACGCGTTGCTTCCTTCGCCGCTATAGCGATGCTGTGATGCAGTTCATCTTTGTCATGTCGATGCTCTTTATGAGTGCCGTGTTCAGCGAGGCTGTGGGCTTGGAGGGCATCTTCGGAGCCTTCCTTTCGGGATTGATACTCAACCGTTTCATTCCTCATGTGTCGCCATTGATGAACCGCATCGAGTTTATAGGCAACGCTCTCTTCATTCCCTATTTCCTGATAGGTGTGGGAATGCTGATAAATGTGCGTATGCTGTTTGCCGGAGGCGACATCGTGTTGGTTATGGTCCTTATAGTGCTGTTCGGAACGCTTGGCAAGGCGTTGGCGGCTTATGTAGCCAGCTTCTTGTTTCGCCTGCCTCTGTCGTCGGGCAACATGATGTTTGGACTTACCTCTGCCCATGCGGCTGGAGCCATAGCCATGGTGATGATAGGCATGAAGATAGAGGTGGCGCCGGGACAGTCGCTTGTCACCGACGACATGCTCAATGGGGTGGTGATGATGATTCTCTTCACATGTATCATCTCAACGATGATGACCGAACATGCTGCCCAGCAGATTATTCTGCGCGACAAGGAGATGCCCGACGAGAATGACAACAAATCGCATTCGGAGGAGAAGATTCTAATTCCGATGAAATATCCTGAGTATGCCCAGCGCTTGGTGAATGTGGCTATGATGATGCGCAATCCCAAGAACACTACAGGCCTTGTGGGACTGAACGTGGTGTATGACGACGACGACATGCGTCGCAACATGGAACAGGGACAGCAGTTGCTCGACCGTATGGTGAGCTATGCGGCTTCGGCAGACATGTCGATGCAGACTCAGGTGCGCGTGGCTGCCAACATTGCCAATGGCATAAAACATGCTTTCAAGGAGTTTCGCTCCACGGACATCCTCATTGGAATGCACATGCACCAAGAGGTGTCGCAGAAGTTCTGGGGAGCGTTCCACCAGAGCTTGTTCAATGGATTGAATTCGCAGATAATAATGGCTCGACTCAACCAACCGCTTTCCACCATACGCCGTGTGCAGGTGGCTGTGCCTTCGAGGGCGCAATTTGAGCCTGGTTTCTACCGTTGGTTGGAGCGTGTGTGCCGTATGGCTACCAACATGGAGTGTCATACGGAGTTCTACGGACGCGACGATGTGTTGCCGCTCATAGAGCAATATATCAAGAACCGCCACTCCGAGATGCGCTACTCATGCACGGTGATGCTGCACTGGTCGGAAATGCCACAGCTTGCCTCGTCGGTATCTAACGACCATCTGTTCATCATCGTCACAGCACGCAAGGGCACTGTCTCCCACAAGAACGCGCTTGAGCGTTTGCCCGACGAGATACAAAACTATTTCGCCGACAGGAACATAATGATAATCTTCCCCGACCAGCATGGCGACGCTATGGAGGAAATGACCTTCGCTCAACCGCAGCATACTGAGGACCAGAGTGCATACGAGTCGCTGAGCAAGTGGATGAAAAAGAATTTGATGAGAAAGTAAGACTGGTTACAAACCCGTCGGCTTTCTAAGCATCAACAAAACAAGAATATATTATGATAGACATTAAAGGAATAACCAAGAGTTTTGGCTCGCTTCAGGTGCTCAAGGGCATCGACCTACATATTAATAAAGGTGAGGTGGTGAGCATTGTGGGTCCGAGTGGTGCTGGCAAGACAACCTTGCTGCAGATAATGGGCACGCTCGACAAGCCAGACGGCGGTACTGTAGTAGTGGACGGTATTGACGTGGGCAGTCTGTCGGCAAAGAAACTAAGCGATTTCCGCAACCGACACATCGGTTTCGTGTTTCAGTTTCATCAGCTCCTGCCTGAGTTCACGGCTCTTGAGAATGTGATGATTCCTGCCTACATAAGTGGCAAGGGCACCAGGGAGGCAAAACAGCGTGCTATGGAACTGCTTGAGTTTATGAACCTTGCCGACCGCGCTTCGCACAAGCCAGCCGAGCTGTCGGGTGGCGAGAAGCAGCGTGTGGCCGTGGCACGTGCCTTGGTGAACAATCCAGCTGTGGTGTTTGCCGATGAGCCGTCGGGCTCGCTCGACTCCAAGAACAAGGCCGAACTGCATCAACTATTCTTCGAACTGCGCGACAGGTTCGGACAGACCTTCGTCATTGTCACACACGACGAGCATCTGGCAAGCATCACCGACCGCACAATACATATTGTGGACGGAAAGATTGTGGATGAGAAGATTGTTGACGGAAAGAAGGTTGACGAGAGCTTAGATGATGAAACAGTTGTTGGCGAGAAGGCTGTTGCTGAGAAGTTTGTTGGCGAGCAGACTGTTGAGTCAGATGAAAATCCTGTTTAACTAATTGATAAACGAAATATATATATGATAAAACTTGGCGATTACAATAAGATGACCGTAGTCAAGGAGGTTGACTTCGGTATTTATCTTGACGGTGGCGACGAGGGCGAGATACTTATGCCCAAGCGCTATGTGCCAGAAGGCACTAAACCAGGCGATGAGCTTGAGGTGTTCATCTATCTCGACCAGGACGAGCGTCCGGTTGCCACTACAGAGCATCCTCTCTGCAAGGTGGGCGACTTTGCTTATCTTGAGGTGTCGTGGGTGAATGAGTATGGAGCTTTCCTAAACTGGGGGTTGATGAAGGACCTCTTCTGTCCGTTCCGCGAGCAGAAAAAGCGTATGCAGAAGGGTGAGAGCTACATCGTGCATGTGCATATCGACGAGGAGAGCTATCGCATTGTGGCTTCGGCCAAGGTGGAACGCTATTTTGCCGAACGCCATCCTTTCTATAATCACGGTCAGGAGGTTGACCTGCTGGTGTGGCAGAAGACAGAGATGGGATTCAAGGTTATCATCGACAACTGCTATCCTGGTCTTGTCTACGAGGACCAGGTGTTCCGCTATCTGCATACGGGCGACCGCGTGAAGGGATACATCAACACCGTGCGCCCCGACTGCAAGATAGACGTTACGCTTCAGCCTACTGGCAGACAGCAGACCCTCGACTTCTCGGAGACCCTGCTTCAGTATCTTCGCGACAACGGTGGCAAGTGCGACCTTGGCGACAAGAGCGATGCCGAGGACATAAAGCGTCGTTTCCAGGTGAGCAAGAAGGTGTATAAGCGTGCCATTGGCGACCTCTACAAGCGCCGGCTCATAGAGGTGGGCGATAATGGCATTAAGCTTATTAGAAACTGCTGAAACGGTCGATAAGTTTCTTGCGGAAGAGTCTTCCTACCTTCACGTCGGAGAGTTTGTCGAACGGTGGATAGAAATGGCATGTGTTGTCGGCTACTTCTATCAGATACCCGAGGTTGATGATGTGCTTTTGGCTTACACGCACAAGAGCATCGTTCAGTTCGAGCAGCATGTCGCTGTTGACATTGCGTTTCAGGCGTATCGGGTCATCTTTCCCTGCAATAGTCATTTCCCATACTCTCAGCTCATGGTTGTAGGTGAATACACCAATGTCGCGAATGTCGATAAGGCGGAAGTCCACGGCATTGGTGTAGACAAGATATTTTCCGTCGTTGCGCTTAGCTATTCCGTCGTTGTCGAGAGCTTCAAGGGTGTCGTTTCCGTCGTTGTTGTTGGCAATGTCCGATTCGCTGTGCTGCAAGTTGGGGCGTCGGTCGATACAAGCCCGTCGCAATATCATGCGCAGCTCGTTGTCCTCGATAGGCTTGAGCAGAAAGTCGAAGGCCTTGTTGCGGAATGCAGGCAGCATGTATCTGCCATGTGCTGTGTACATCACCACCCGGCAGCGACCGTCGGTCATGCCATCTATTCGCTCAAGGAATTCTATGCCCGATATGTCGGGCAGTTCCACATCGAGAAACATAAGGTCGGGTTGTTTCTCTTCAAGCAGTTTAAGTCCGTCCATACCATTGTAGGCCACTCCCACAAGTTCGGTTTCATCGTATTCTTTTAGTTTGTCGGCAAGGGCGTTAGCTGCCATTTTCTCATCGTCGACGATAATGATTTTCATAATAATCAGTTGCTTTTTTTAGAAAGTTATACAGTCTGGTATCTTAAGTGTTGCTTTGCATCCAATGATTTGGTTGTTGCTATCCTCGCGGTTGGATATCTCAAACCTCATCTTTTGTTTGTTGCGTTCGTTGGTCACAGCAATGGTCTGCGATATAATGCCCAGTCCAGTGCCTTTCTTCAGAGCGCGGCGAGCGTTGAATCCCGGTCCGTTGTCCTCTACAGAGATGATGGTAAGGTTGTTTTCGCGTGCTATGTATATTCTTAGACGCTTTTCGCCTTCCATGCCTTTCAGTCCGTGCACGATAGCGTTTTCGGTGAGTATCTGCAGGAACATCGATGGTATCTTCACCTTGGCAATGTCGGCATCGTCAGCCACGTCGATATTGAACTTGAAGTCGTCGCCCAAGAGATAGCGTTCCACTCGTATGTATTGCTGCACAAACTCCAGCTCCTTGTCGAGCATCATGTATGGCTGGCTCGACATGTCGAGGTTGGTGCGTATGAGTCGTGCCAGTTCCATCAGTTCAGATGCCTCCTTCTCGCCAGAGTTCACAATCTTGTTGTTGAGCACGTTGAACATGAAGTGTGGCGATATGCGGTTGCGCACATTGTTGAGCTTCAGGTTCATAATGTTCACCTGGTTTTGCAGTTGCTTCTTGCGTGTGTACATATACCACATGATGAGCAGCAACACCAGCACGACAGCCGTCAATATGGCACCCGTTGTCATGGTGTGGGCGCGTTGTATCTCCGCATTCTTGTGTTCGAGAGCAAGGTCGTGGTGCAGTTGCAGAGTGTCGGCTCTGAATCGCGCCATTATTTCAGCAGAGCGCATGTTGGAGCGGTTGTGCTCAAGCGAGTCGGTGTAGCTTTGGTCTCGCTTCAGGGTCTCGTATGCCATGCGGTAGTTGTTGGTATGCTCATAGAATTGTCGCATGTATCGGTTGCGTATGTTCACCATACTATATTGCACGTCTTTCTCTCCGTCTTTGTCGCCGTTAGCCACACGTCTCACTTCGTTGAAGTCGCCTCTTTTTGTGGCAATGCCTATGCGTATGGTGTTGCAGTAGTATATTCCGGCAGGGTCGCCGTTCTTTCGGAAGAAAGGCTCCACCTCGTCGAGATAATGCTGTGCACTGTCAGTCTGGTTGAGATTAAGATACACGTCGGCAAGGTTTACTTTACACAGATACATGTCGAAGTTGTTCTGCATACCATTCTTTATTATGACACGTTTCAGACGCAGAAATGTGTCGAGAGCCTTGTGGTAATCCTTTCTGAAATAGTAGTAGTTGCCCAGGTTGTTGACATAGTAAGCCTGCATAGGGGGCAGCATGAGGTCGAAGAAACGCTCGGTCTCGTCGTAGTAGTGCTTGGCGGTTTCAAAGTCGTTAAGCGTGAGGTAGATTTGTGCCAGCCCCATGTATAGAGTGATGTTGGAGTGCTCGGGTTGTTTGAGTGAGTCGACGAGAAAGAGAGCCCTACGATAGCATCTTGCGGCATTTGGTATGTCGTTGAGTTGTATGTAGGCGTCGGCAATGTTTGCACAAACAAAAGGCAGTTCCTTTTCATTATCGCTGTGCTGATACAGTCTGTATGACTCCTTGTAGAATTGCAGTGTCTTTCCCGGGTCGCGGTGGAAGTTGTGGTTGCGTGCTGCCTTACACGATAGGGCAGAGGCCATCATGGTGTTGAGGCGTGGCGTGCTGTAGATGTTGTGTTGGGCATAGTAGCCATTGTCCTGACGGTTGACAAAGTTGATGATACGGTTAATCAGCGTGTCGGCACGTTCTGGACGGTCGGACAGCCAATAGAAGTTGGCAAGTCGCAGCAGATATTCGTAGTACTCCATGCTGTCCTTTGCTCCTGCCAATCCGCGTTGTATGTCGTTGAGAGCCGTTGGGGCAAACAAACTGATGGAGTCATCAAGATTTTGCAATCGTTCAATGCGTGGGTTGTTGCCATCTCTGTCGCTTTTGTCATGATTGCATGACAGAAACATGATAATCACTGCCGGCAAAATGGCCAGTGTGAGGAGTATTTGTCGTATGGTTTTATGGTTGCTGCGCATGATAATTGTATTGGGTTGAAGAGTGTTGCAGGTTTTATGATTTTTTTTGATGGTTGCAAAGATACTTATTTTTTTTAAGTAAGTGAGCAAAATTAGTTTACATAAAATATTTATTGTCTTTTCCCGTTTTATATGCAATGGGAAAGCCAAAAGTAT
>OCLF01000115.1_pt1 | contig 25186 bp, 44 predicted proteins | sample 1502881 | NCBI WGS metagenome assembly OCLF01 (sample SAMN03418267, study PRJEB22391) | human gut metagenome | biome: human-gut; feature: organic feature; material: feces | host: Homo sapiens | place: Tanzania | collected 2013-01
GTTTCCACCGAGATAGATGAACGTATCGCAGTTGCCGGGAATTGTCTCCCAGGTGTCCTTAAAAAGTGCCTTCAACTGGGCAAAGTTCTGTATGATGATAATACTTGAAATCTCCCTGCTTCGCATTGTCGATAACAATGAACAGTAGTCATCCGGCAATGCGACATTCGCAAATTCGTCTAACATAAAGGTCTTCACCAAACTTCTTGTATTCCGTTTTATCAGGCAAACTGTTTACGCTTTTCAATTCCACAAAACCTGCTATCTCATCTATTTCAAGCATATCTTATGACTTAACCGTGATGTCGAGGGCTGAGACTTGTAATTAAAAAACTTGCTATAACAAAGATGTTGCTCTTTATTTTAATTGCTTTTTGAGCAAATTAAATATCATATCTTCCTCTGCTTTGTCGAGGTTATAACATGCGTGAGGGAGGATGGTAGTTTTCAGGTTATCTCGATGCAAATAGATAATATTCGCATTCTCATGCCATGGACGTGATTTATAGCATCGCTTCACCATCTCCGAGAACGACGTGTTCTCATTTCTTGCGAAGCTGGAATCCCAGGCGTTCAGGAGTGCAACGACCTGCTTCCAACTTAATTCGTTTAAGTCTATATTTCCATTTTCCTTCACCGTCTTTTCTAATATATTCTCCATATTCTTATCGCTTGACCGTGTTGCGTAGGGCTTAAATTATTACTCGTCAATAATATCACATCCATTGATGTTTATGTATTCAAAAACGCCTTTATTCTTGCGTTCCTCATTCCACTTTGCAACTTCTAACTTTGTGACAGAATCACGACCAATGAGTTTCGCTGCATACTTTAATGCCTCGTTTTTATTCTTAAACTCTTCTCTGTGATATTCTCCATCTACATACGAAGTCAATACAGAGCGACAGTTGAAGTATTTGCCTTCTGCGTCGTTTGTAGCATAGACCTCACACATTTCCTCTTCCACTATGAAATACACCTTCATGCCGTCATAGTGTTTTTCGAGGAGCTTATTGAAGTCCGTTGCTCCCCATGCCTCCTCTGCCCCAATTTTTAATAGGCCGTCTGATAACTCGCATATATGGATAAATCCGCGAATGTAGTTATCACCGATTTCTTCGCCAAGAGCCAGGATGATATTTCCTTCCCAGTTCTCATCTGCTCCTTCCTCCATTACAGGACGCTCTTTGTTCATAAACGCCTTGCAAAGGTTGTTTAACTCCTGAAGGTCCTTCTGGTTGCCTTCAATACGATAGCTTGTTGATGCCCAATTTGCCATAATTCTTAATTTTTTAAAAGTTAATAATTGCAGGAGCCGAAGCTCCCTATTTTTGGCTAATCGGGGCCGTTTTAAAAATCCTCTCCTACCCTCACGGGCAAGAGAGGAAAACCATTTAAAACAAATCTAGTATATAAAAACTAGAAGTATATCATTTTCCACCTTTGATGATATCGAATACCCGATGCTCACCATCAGCGGAAAGTCTGTTGCCGTCTTCGTCGCATATATGGCCATCTTCGTTGACCCATATCTTCTGGTTGAACATCTTCTCGCACATGCCGAGGGCAAGAAGGTATTCCTGTGCTTCAATGGAAACATTCTTGCCAGTATTCTCAGCCTGTCTGAAGTTTTCTATGAGCTCCGGGTTAAGGTCAGGCGCCGTATCGTCGTACTCGTCCATCTCCTCGTGATATCGGAAGTTCAGTGACTCCAATTCCTTTACCATAGCGGAGTTCGTAGAAATCTCGCCTGTGAGTGCCTTTATGACCGTCTGCTTTATAAGCTCGGCATACTTTTCCTGGCACTCATTGATGAGTTCTTTTTTATTATCTTCTGCCATATTCGTTATTTAATTGGTTAAACAATAGCAGGAGATGGCTAATGGCCACCTCCAGTTTTAGCTTGGTCCTCATCTAGACCATAATCCAGATCCTTATCGTATACACCGAACAGTCTCAAGGTACTGCTGTCAATCTCCGTCTTCCCGACAATATACCGCTGCGTCATCTGGATATTAGGCTTACCGTTACTAGTATGCCCCATCATGACGGCAATCTGTTCCAATGGTACGCCTTTCTTGGAGAGATTCGTGGCGAACGAACGTCTGCCGGTGTGTGAAGAGATGAAGAGGTACTTCTTTCCGGTCTCTTCCTTACCTGCATGGAACACCTTCGTGTTCTCGTCAATTCCGCAATCACGGCAGATATCACGAAGGGTTCTATTGAAGGTCATCTCGCTGATTTCACCAGGAAGGGGCTCAACGCCCGTGCCGCATACCAGAAACGGACGGAGCTTCTTGTGAAGAGGGACTCTTACTTCCGTCTTGGTCTTCTGTGCCACATACACAAGAAAATACCCGGTATCATCGATGTTCTCAGGAGTTATCCTCTGACAATCGCTGTAGCGTGCTCCACAGAGGCATTCCATGAGGAACATGCGCTGGACATATCTCCTAGTCTGTCCCCTCGGATTGTAATTGATGATTCTATCTATCTCCTCATCAGAGAGATAGACGGACTGGACAGGAACAGCCTTCGTTCTGAGTATCTTCCCGAACGTCGGGCTGTTTATCTCCTTCGTCGCGTCATTCTCACGTATCACTGCCTTGATGGTGGCGCATACGGTCTTTGCGGAGTTTGGAGCATAGTTCTCCTTGATCTTCTCAAAGAGGTCTCGGAGGTTGTCGTCAGTGATGTCTTCCCACAGTGGCTTATGCCCCAACAGCTCCTCGAACATTCGCACGACCTTGATGTACTTTGGATACTTCCAGATATATGCTCCGTAGAAGGTGTTATGCCTCCATGCGTTGTCGTGATAGTTGGCGAACCATCCCTGCTTGATAGCGAGCTTGTACTTCTCCTGCTGAACGGGACTCAACAGTCGTTCCCAGTCTCTTGTCTTGATTCTTAATTCTTCTGTCATAATTCTAATATTTTGGTTACTAGTGGCAAAGATACAGAAAGTTTATAAAATAAACCATCATCTTTGCCGTTTTTAACGCTAAATTAACTTTCGAGCTCGTTGTTTAGCTCGTAGGCAATACTGGCGAGCGACTCGAAATCCATCTCAAAATCCATAGGGGATACCCTCTTCACCACTCTTTTGTAGCTCATCATACGTAGAGTGATAGTCGGGATAGCGGTATCCTCGCCGTTAGTTTCAATGATGACAGCTTCGAAAAGCCCGTCGCTGCACTCAACTGGACGTTTCAGCTCTTTGCTGAGGATTCCGTGCTCTCTCATTATCTCACGGATGGTGCATGCAAGTTCCATCTTTGCCGTTGAACGCAACTCATCAATCTTGTCTTTCAATACTTTTCTATTCATAATCTTAATATTTTGGTTTGACTTGATGCCCGCCATTCCTGGCAGGCTTGTTTGGCTTACTGGTTCTCTACGATGTGATTGGCAATCTCAGCCTCAATGTGTTCCTTGAACCATCTGCACGCAGCATCAAGCTTCCATCTGAGGTCGTCATCGTGGATATAGCTCGTCATTGTGCGGGCATTCTCGATATCCTGTAGCATCCCACACACTCCATAGTGATACTTCTCGTCCTCATAGAGCTTGTAGTCAAGCTTTCGAACTAAAGTACATTCATCCTCGGTTACATCGAACGTATCTCCGTCCTCGCCCTTGAGTGATATTCGGTCTCCTGATATATCATCTACGGTGCATATCTTGAAATTCTCGTACCACTTATCGAAATCATCAGGCTCTGGATTGTTCCACATAACCTTGTCGCCAAGCGTTACGCTGTTTCCGTTAACGTCCGAGAACTCTCCCTTCCAGTTGATCCCATTGCCCTCGTACTCATCGATAAGACCTAGCCAGTCATCATCGGTTGCCTTGTCCAAGCTATCGAGGTCTTCCTTTGGAGTCTTACTGTGTCTGCGGAAGCAGTTTATTGTGTCCAATGTCTCACCTGGGTAATCATTCTCGGATGCGAATCTCTTTACTCTTTCAATATCAGTCATATTCATAAATTTTAATTGGTTAATACTGGGAGCGTGAAACAATAATGTTCCACGCATTGTTCGGCTTAAACCGGCAGAGACACGATGTATTCTTTCTTTTTCTTTCGTGTTCTGCCCGTGACGGAATATCCGCAGATGTTTCTCAGGGAGAGTGCGGCTTCCGTAAGAAAAGGCTCGTTGACAAAGATTATCGGTCTCATCATCTTGTTCCGTACCATCAGCTGATAGTCGATGAAGTCGAATGGATCGTCGGGATCTTCCGCCTTCTTCTCCCAGATGCTTACGTCCAGCATTTCGATGAAGTCTCCCTCTGGTGGATTCTCCATGTCGAGAAATCTCTTCGGAACAAGCAAAATTGTTTCCTTTGGTTCATGTGTCATAAAGAAATCTGAAACAACGCTACAGAATATGTTCAGATTGAACACCTTCGGCTTCAAGCCCTTTGCCTTCAAGATCTCATTAACGTTAACGATTCTTGCTACTGCCATAATTCACAAAATTTTAAATGGTTAGACATAGTACCCCGTCATTCCTGACGAGGATTTTGGCTAGTGTGCAAGGAATCCTATCGCCTGACCTTTCCCAATAGACCAGCATAGTCTGTCTTCCTTCAGACACTCTGTACAGTTGCCGGTACATAGAAGTGTTCCTTCCGGAGCAGACGTTCCGCTCTCGAAGATAGGATGCGCTTCCGGAAATCCGTGACGGTTGTCCATATTTAGACCAAGCCATCCGCTGAAGAGGATATGCATGTTCTCTGGAATGACGTTGCCCTCATCAAGGTACTCGTTGCACACGTCGAACATCTTGGTGAACGCCAGGAACTTGGTATCCTGATGCTTGCGTGCAATCTCGCACATCTTGTCAAGATACCATTTATTCTGGATATCACCGCCAATGTGGAATCGGAACGCGCGAGGGAATCTGTAGTCGAGATACCCGTCAATCTCCTTGAAGTATCGCTCAGGATCCTCGTGGTAGATTGCAGAGTTGATGGCTCTCGTCTTGATAACTTCCTTGTAGATCATGTCGTTGCGTAGGTCATAGCAACTCTTCGAGCATGCAGCGCAATTGCCGCAGTCCATGACCGGGATAAGCGATACAGATGGGATTGCTCCCAACTTGTTGTTGCCCTCACTGATCTTGACGTGCAGGTTCTCTACGTTCTCTAATGCATTCTCGTAAGCTGCCTGTGCCTTAGACAGACGGTTTTTCATACCTTCCTTGTTTAATGTCCAGTAATTTCTACTCATAATTCTAATTAAATTGGTTAAACTTGGGGTACAAAAAACCGGCGTGTCTCACGACAGGCCGGCTTGAACCATTTAAACAAAATCTAGTTATGATAAGTAGTCAGCCGCTGTTAACGACTGACATGTTTGGCTAATCTTCATCTACTTTTACATTGTAGTGAAATCTTACAGTAAGGTAAGATGTACCTAGAAAGAATGTATAGATTAAAGGCTCTGCCTGGCTTTCGTCGAGGTACTGCATTGTCTGGTACTCAGATATATGCGTTTTATTATCGCCTGTTAGACGCTTTACTATTTTATTACCCCATTCAGTTACATTGCCATTATGCATCTTCTTGAAAGAAATATAGTTCCCTCTACTTTCTGTCATCGTAGGTATGCCTCCGACAAATCCCAAGGAGAACTTATTGCTAAGATATTGCGAATCGTCAAAGATCGCATCGAGAAGTGATTCCTCAACGACATTCTTTCCATCAATAGGAGCCTTCACATACTTTCTTGTGTCTACATTAATCTCTTTCATAATTCTTCATTTTATTGGTTAGACATAGAATCGGTTACCGAATCAGTAACCGACTTTTGGCTAGAATGGCTCTCGGCTTGCGCCTTACTCTAAAAGTTTGATCTAGAGAGCTTAGATTGAAGGATTACCTCCAGTAGTAACTGGAGGAGATCCTTCGTTGAAGAAGCTCTTGTGAATTCTTGCCGGGCCACCATACTACAGGCTGCGAACCTTACGTCTTACTGATGATTACTTGTTCTCGCTCTTGGCTTTCTTCCATTCAAGAATCTTGCCCTGGACGCTGATATTATTGTCCTTGATAAGCTGCTTGAGGATACCAAGCATTCTCCAACCCTCTTCATCGTAGAGCTTGGCTTTAGACTCAAGCTCCTTCAGGGAGTTGGTTTCTGACATCTTGCGTCCGTTCTTCAGGAATCTTGCTCCGTGGAACATAATGAGGTTTCTCATCGTGTAGTAGGAACCAGAACCCTTGTAGGCATTGATGAAAGCATCAGCCTGCTTGGTATCCCATGCGAGATGCTTGCGCTTCTTGTTGAACTCGTGAACGGCATCGTAGAGCTCCTTGTAGGTAGGAACAGCGCCCATCTTGTTGGCAAGGTCACTGAGAGGAGTATATACCTTTCTCTCCAAGTCAGCGACGAAGATGTTCTCGTTCTGAAGACGAATATAAGGATTACCCTTGCAGGTATGCTTGTAAGTCTTCTTCACGTTTCCGTACTTGTCTTTCTTGACAGTGTAGATACACTTGTCGTCAATATAGCTGCGAAGCTTGTTAATATAGTCAATAACCATATCGTGTGCTACGAAGCCGTTGAACCAGCGATTTCTCGCCTTGGTGTTCTCGAAGTCCTTGTGGTCGCACATCTTCATCTGAGCATAGAGCTCATTCTCCAACATGCGCCACTGGTACTCGTATCCCTTGCGCTGCAACACCTCGTTGAATGACAGATAATTCTTATCCATATCTCTCAACATGTGGAACATCTGGCTCATTACCCATCGACGGAAGAGCTTCCAGTTACTTACGTATCCACCCTCGACAATCTGCTTGCCTACCGCATCGATAGTCGCATCGTCCATATCAACAGGAACCGCTGCGCCATTCTCAATCTTGATAAGCTGCTCGTCACCGAGAGGGAAGTACTTGCTCACGTCAACACCTGCTGCCTTCAGAGCTTCAAGACGCATCTGTGCCTTGGTTTTCTTACCGGTAGCTGCTGTAGCCTCTACATTGTTAGTTACGATGTTCAAGTTCTCACCTGTGATTGTTACAATCTGCTTCATAATTCTAATAATTTAAATTGGTTATACTAAAAATTTATTTAACTCTAGTGGATGAGGCTTACGCCCCACCCTTGTTTGGCTCAATCCAGTCTCTGAGGATAATCAGGTCCTTGTCGTTCTTGGAACACCAGAACCATGTTCCCCATGAGTTGTCCCACCAGAGGTTGCCTCTGAGTAGCTGAATCAGTACGTACAGCTCCAGCTTGCATCTCGCCACTTCACGTCGCTCTCCGTACATCATATCTTCGTCTGAGAGCTCTTTCTCAGGTAAAGCCTTGAAGTAGTAGTGGCGATGTGATTCAGAGCGCTCAGACGGTACAGAATGCTTGTACGCTGCATATCTCTGCTCGATTCCTACAAACACTACCTCAGGTGTAAGGTAAGGCGTGTCCTTAGGCTTGTCTTCCTCGGACATCACTACCTTTCCATTCACTCTACATGTTCTCTTCTGGAAGTTGATGGTGAACTTTGCACCATTCTCAACTGCATTAATAATCTCGTCGTATGTCATAATTCTATTGTATTGGTTAATAGGGATAGTGCTTATTCTAGCACTATCAAATTGGCTTCTTCGAGTTCATCCTTACTCAGTACATCTTCGTCTTCTCCGATGTGGATATAGAATTTATCTCCGTTCGCCCACTCCATTGCACGCATATACAACCAGTGAGCCTCCTCGATAGAGAATCCGTCTGCGCTCACAGAGTCCAGCATCTCGCCCATGCAAACTTCGGATTCCCAGTACTCTTTCTTGATTTCCTCAAGCTTCTTAAGTAATTTACTGTTCATAATTCTAAAATATTGGTTAATAGGAGTGCGCTCAGAGAATCTGTTGCGTAACTATAAGGTCTTGATAAATACTGTATCTAAGTCCTGAGACTCCTGGATATAATCCAGTGATTCTCAGGATGATTGATACCGTATTGTACAATCTATTCTCCTTGCGCACCATTCGGCTCGCAATGACCTAGACTTATCTCATGTATTATGTTGCATAGATATATGTTCTTGATTCGATCCCGTGTTTGGATACCTGCGCCTGCGGTGATAACGGCAGGCGCAGGTATACCACTCACGTGATATTAAACCTCATACTCTTGATAAGTCGTGATGCAATTCACTTTGGTTGTTTGTAGGTACACTCATAGGGCTGTTGCCTTGCTATAGGCTGATGATTTAACCCGCTTGCCGATACGCGAGATTGCTGGTATTACCAGACATATCGCGTTGATACAAGGCGGGTTGAATAAACCGATACCTCCTCGTGTACCTCGTTTGGCAATAACGTTGTCTTTATCTGAGAGCGTGGCACGTAGCTGTAACAGCTTGATTCGAGGGCTGTTGTAAGCCGCCGGATGGCGCTGGAAGTTCTTCCAGTAGAAGCCGGCGGCATGGAAACAGACACTCATAAATTTTCTCTCCTCTAAAGACTACCCTCGTGCTTGGGTGATTCCCTGACCGATGGCTCGGCACAATACTTTATGTTTCTGATTTGACACAGGATTCGCCAGAATAGATGATCCAGGAGTCGTAAGTAGTATACGACGACTCCAGGATCAGCTACTCTGGTTAAGAGACCTGTTTCATAAACTTTTGCCATCCGTCAGGGAGTGGTGGTGTGCGCCACCGGTGGAAGTCATACGGATTGGCACATTTCTGTACTTCGTTGATGAGCTACGCCTTGTGCGTCATACGAGGGGCCCGGGGCGTCTCAAGTTGCAAACTTGGACACTCGGTCCCCTCAGATGATGTTATAGAGGCGTCGCCTAAATCAGTCCGTCCTTCTCCCACGTCCGTGTGCTCGGTTACAGAGTCTGCCGGTCAGAAGATACTGCGCATAGCTATATCAGCTTGATAGTATCCGGTTTAGGACGAACAGAGGACCATCCCTAGGTAGGGGATGGTCCCTGTACTCCGCAACCGGATGTTTAAAACCTTGTGTCTTCATTCCGGCAAAATCCTTGCGCTAGGATGCTAAACTACAGGGTATTCACCAATGTATTGTACGCTGCCCTGCTCGTTCGCAAGGCATTCTGGGCACAACCTATCGATAGATACCCCTTGATTTCGCTCTCTGTCTTACCCCTGTTGGCTTTCACGTTCCTGCCACGGCCTCGGTCTATACAACCTACAGCCTGAGTCTTCACGTAGCCAAGTCCACCGACCTTCTTCTTGCCTGTCTTGACCGCACGGATGCAGTCCATGACGAAGGTGTTGAGCTTGTCGATGTCCTCTTTCACGTTTATGACCGGAAGAACCTGAGTAGCCCAGGAATAATCGCAGTACCCCTTGTAGAGATATCTGTTCACTGAATTTATGGCTTTCGTCATCGTGGTGTCACGCTTCTTTATCGTCCTCTTCTCAATCTCCTTCTGGAAGGTCTTGATACGTGTGGACGACAGAGAGATATTGTGACCCTTGATGGAATACCCGAGGAACTTGAACCAGTGATTAGCGTCAAGATACTCAACTTTCTTAGGGTTGAGCGTCATCTGCATCATCTCCAGCTCACTCTTCATGATATCCATGGCTTTCTCATAGTCTTCACCTACGAACAGCGTATCGTCAGAATAGCGGACGTAATATCCGTTAAGCTTAGACAGCTTGTCATCAAGATGATAGAGAATGACGTCAGCCAGCCATGCAGCAACAGAACATCCCTGCTTGAGGGACTGATACTTCTCACAGAGTTTGTTGTCCTCATCGAAATAGATATCCGTATGATAGTAGTCACGAATGACATCTATCAGTGCAGATCTTCCAAACTTCTCCTCTACTTTGTCAAATGCCCAATCAATGAATCGAATAGGCACGGAATCAAAGTACTTGGAGAAGTCACCTTTCCATCCGATGATTTTACCCTCTGCCGAGTATATTATCCGAGACACATCTTGCACCACACGACCGCAGCCGATACCCTTCTGGTACGACGTACAGCGTGGATGCACCATCTCCGGCATCAGTTCAAACAAGAGGTCGTTTGCTATACTCAACAGGATTCTGTCTACAGGTTCATTCACGTAGACAGTACGGAAATCTCCGTTGTCTTTCGGAATCTTTGCTGTATGCGGCGGCATTATCTTGTAATTGCCGCTCTTGATCCTCTGATACATAGCCAGACGAGCCTCTGGTATTGTAAGCTGATACATAACTGCTTTGTTCATGTCCTTGAATAAGCCTTTCTCGATAGCGTACTGCCATCTGGCTTTCTCGAAGAACATTTCTAGGATTCTGTCTTCATTCATAATTCTTGTGTTTTGGTTATTGGTAGGGAGATTACTCTCCCCATTTGGCTAGTCGATGTGCTGATAAACATCTCCTCCCTGCTCTTTTTCGTTGTCAGCATAAAACTCCTGATTAGAATCAAGCTCTATTCCTTCGTTTACAAAATTGCTGGAATCGAGAACGATGACAGAATCATTGTAGGCTGTTTGTACTTGTTCAAGCGCATCTTTCTCACTCTTGGCATCGACGCTGACAATCTTGTTTAAAGTCTCTGTGACTGATACGTAATATCTCTTCATAATTCTTAAAATTTGGTTAATATTGTTCCGTGTCGGGTCTCGAACCCGATGTGCGCCTGGTCGCTCACGGATGATAGATGTTAGAGTCTCTTGAGAGCAGCTTCGATGCCTGCGACTTCTTTGTCCTCAATCTTCGATATTTCTTGTAATATCTCGTCCAAGTGAGTAACAAAACTAAGTGCATCTACTACGCGACCAACCTTCACATTAAGGTCACCAGCATATAGGTCGCATATACCAAACTCTTGCAACAAATAGTAAATGGTGCCACTCTTTAGCGCAAGAAGATTGCATTTAACACAACTTATTTGCACGGTAATAACGCAGAAGGTAATACCACGGCGAGGGATGAAGATTTCTGTCATGTCAAGCTCAATGAGCTTATCGCATATAGCTTTCGCCAGTTCCTCGCACTTTTTTTTCAGTTCTTGAGACTTGTGTGCGTAATCGTCACGTCCAAGTACTTTCCACATTTCTTTTTTATCCATAATTCTTAATAATTTATTGGTTAATAATGTCAGAGGGATTGCTCCCTCCGTTTTTAGGCTACTTCTCTCATGTAATATGAGAACTCTTCAGGGCTATCCTCGATACCTTTCTCCTCTAGCCACTCGTCGTAGCTGTCACAATAGCAGCTAAGCTCACTTCTGTCAAGGAAGAATGAGTTGTTGTAATCGGCAGAAAAATAAGAACCGATACAAACTTCGCCGCGCAGTTCTTGCAGCTGCTCGTCTGTTAGGTCGTGGATATCGTGAGCCACATCTACATCTGTCAGGCAGATGATGGAATCCATCACCCATCGCTCGTATGTAGGAAAGGCAGAGGTATCGACAAGTACATAGTCGTACTCCCAATCGATATCTTTCTCGCTCATTTCATCAAGACTGAGAACGATGTATTCTTCTCCAACTTCATCGTACTTGAAATACTGGAAACGTGGATCATAGTCCCATGCCTCGCCCTCGCTGAAGTCCTTCTCAGGATATTTCTCTGTGAGATAATCCCAAATATCATCCATGTAGTTCGACAGGAGCTTTACGATAACGCCGCCACCGGTAATCTTTGTACGAATACCATTGTAGATAACCTCTGTAGGCTTCTTCAATAATTCAAAATCCTTTTTCATAATTCTCTTGTTTAATTGGTTATAGGGATAGCCCGAAGGCTATCTTTTAGGCTAATGCATTCAGCACTCTGTGAGCGTTGTATGCGACAGGATTGTTGTATTTCATCTCCGCATAGATTCTGCGCTCACAAATTTCAATGCATCTCTCGTGCGCTATGTTCTCGGACAATGCGTCAAATTCCAGATGGGTGCTGCCAGATGATGGCTTGCCCACACAATACTTGTGCCCGTCACGATAGCACACGATTCTTCTGTTCACTCTGTAGATAGTTCTACTTCCCTTCTGTGAATTTGTAATATTTCCCATAATTCTTATTTGATTGGTTAATGGAAGAGGAGCATGCAAGCTCCCCTTGTTAGGCTACTCCTTCCACCACTCTGCAATATCAGAGCGTTTCAGGTTTCTCTTCTCTAAAAATTCCTTCAGAGTACTACAATATGTGTTCATGCTGTAGAAATCTCCCTTGAGTCTTACTATTACCTGCTTCATGATCGTATGTTTTAAAGTCTTGCCCATGAGTATATCTTAGCTCTTCTTTTCTCTTCTTTCAGCTGAGATAGGAGATATTTCTTCTCTTCTCCCGAGAAATTCTTGCGGATATACTGCTCACACTGCTTCTTCTTCCGGAAATGAACCGAATCTGAAGCGTCTGGCGTTATTGAAACCCACATCATGCCGCCTACTACAGGAACAAGTCCTGCATAGATAATTCCTTTTCGAAATTCCATAATCTAATCATTTAAATGGTTTAACATTGAATATCCCCATGCTAGGGGATATTGTTAGGCTTCCTCATAATCTTCCACCATCATGGAGTGGATTTCTTCAAGCTCGTTTGAGAAATTATACTGGATATTGTACGTACCGAATGCCTCGAAATACCAGTCTTCAAGATACGCTCTATCCTCGTTTGCCTGCTCGCTGTCCTCTGCGGCATCAAGTCTGGCTACCATCTGAGGATACAGGTCGTAGTAATCGTCTCCATCGTAGTCTGATGCCCAACAAACACCTGTAATGTGCTTAGGGTAGTCCATGGATAAATCAGCAAAATTGCCATCCATGTGCTGATCAGGAAGATGGAGGTATTTCTTCATCTCTCTGTTTACTTCAAGAGCAAACTCCCACGCCATTGCCTGGATATTCATTCCGTACCCGTCAGCAATATACATTCTCAAATCGTCTGCGTCATCGAAATTCTCTAGACATTCATTGTAGAGGTTCTCGATGGTCTTGGCAAAGCTTTCCACACCGATATAATCGGCTACTTTCTCGATAACCTCACCCTTGCTGTTCATAACATATTCCCAAATATTCTTTTCCATAATTCTTCTGTTTTAATGGTTCATAATGGTTCCCCACGATGATGTGGGGAGTTTTAGCCACATATGGCAATGTCGCCATAGTTCTTGTAGAAATGCTTGTACGCCTCAAGACCACTGGCAGCTTTCAGGTCTGTTACCTCTAACTTGCCGGTATCCTTGCGCACCTCTGCAATAGAGAATGTATTGTCGTGCGCCCACTTGATGAGGTCCACACGCCTAACAGGGTTCTCTACAGATTCTACGATTTTACACTTCAGTAAATCGTCATTCAAAATCTTGTCTAATTCACTCATAATCTGTAATCTTTGGTTAATAGAAATCCCAATCCTTGCTACAGAATTGGGAAATGTTTGACTTAGAGCTTGTCGATATTCCAGTGTTCTATCTGAAACTCGTAGTCTCGATTACTCGTACACTGCGACTGCCTAATATCTCTCAGTTGTCTTACCTGCTCGTTGGTCGCGCCTTTCCAGTGTGCCGCCCAACAGCATTTCTCGACAGAGCTTCCTACAAATACCACCTCCATACTATTTGAGGAGTGCCAGCTGTCACATTTGTATAAAATATAGATTTCTTTCATAAGGCGAATTAATTATAATTACACATTATTTCTGTTTCGCTGACAATTTCTGCGCAATGCTTGCAGCGATGGCACATTATGTAGCCTTTCGCCAGTAACTTGCTGAACTTAGGGTATGGGCATTTCTCGCCCATGCCAGCTCTCGTTATCTCAATTTTCTTCATATTTCAATCTGTTTGGTTAATAGAAATCCCCACCCGTGGGAGTGAGGATTGGTTTGGCTTAATAAAGATGCGCCCTGAAACAAAGCTTGTCGCTTATCGCACCATCTTTCTGTAGTCTGTCCTTCCAGTCTTCGAAAAGCATACTCAAGGAAAGGTCGAACTTTGTCTTTTTCCCGGTGCAGTCTATGTCGTACTCGCCGATAAGCTCAAAGAATGCCTTTCTCAGTTCCTTCTGGTTCGTGTACTGATATTTATTTGCCATATTCAAATAATTTATCTGGTTAAACAATAGAAGGCACGCTCACGTATATGGGCGCACCTTGTTTGGCAAATACTACTCCTCATTCTCCTCTTCTTCCTATTCATCATCGTCTTCCTCTTCGTCAAGACAATAATAGCTGTCAAGCTCATCTGTGCCGATATAACCTTCGTCCTTGCACTGCTCGTAACTACGGAGTCCTGTCTTGGCATAAATAATGTCAGTCATAGTTTCCTCGTTCAAGCCATTTATATCCGAGACAAGTCTAACCTCGTCCTCTGTGGCGATATTGTTGTCAACAATGAAATCCCACAGCATAGCCTCAATACTTTCTTTCATATCCTTTGAATATTTAGTTAATAATTGTACCTACGTGTCTACACGCAGGTTTTTTGGGCTTAATAGAGATACTTGTCTGTGTCGACTCCAAGGATATAAGCGAGTTCAAGCATCTTCTTCGCTATATTCTTGAACCAGTCTCCCACAAAATTGTGGTCACGGCATCTCCATAGCTTTTTAATTTGCAAAATGTCGTAATCTGCAAACGCTATATTCACTGTACTACACAATCCCTGTAGCCAGTCTGTAAGTAGGTCAAGACGTGATACTCTACGATTGTCATTCTTCACCATCTCCTCGTAGAACATCTTGAAGGCAAACTCGATTTTCATCTTGTCGCTCAAAACGCTGACATCTACGTCGTCGGAGTGAATGGAGTCCAATATGTATGAATACCATTTCATATTCTGCTCATTCATCTCGGCAGCTTTTCTGATAGCTGCAATTTCCTGTCTTTCGTTCATACTTCTATATTTTTATAGTTTAACATGGTTTCTGTGCAGATAGGCTGCACAGAATGTTTGGCTAGAATCTGCGACGCAGGCAGGAATGCTCAATCTCCTGGGCCTTCCTGTCTACTCTCGCCGTGCGTCTGAAATACTCGCTCTTGTCGAGCTTCTTTCTCGCACACTCCTCACTGATCACCGCCTTGTGGCTCGCTACGAGCCTGGCAAGGAATCTTCTGTCTCCGTCTGTCATAATTCTAATTTTGATTTGGTTAATAATAGGAGGCGTAGCAAATAACTACGCCGGGTCTGGTCTAAAGCTGTACGTAAGAAGCCACTCACTATTTAATGCGCTGAGAAACTTACTTGCGGCTCTCTCTCCCCATCCTCGTGGCTTGTATGCATTTTCTTTCAGATACTTCTCTACAAGCTTCTCTAGCTGAATCTTTTCTTCTGCTGTCATAATATATTCAGTTTTGGTTAATAGCAGGCAGCACATTATCGTACTGCCCAGTTCTGGCTAGAGATTGTACACCGGACTTTCTGAAGCACACAGAATAGTAGGACCGGTGAGGATGGAGAATGCACAAGGGTCGAAACTCTCGATATTCTTCATACTCTCGATGTGTTTCTGTATTGCGTAGCGTATGGACGACATATTCCATCTTCCGTCGATAGGCAGAATAGAATCCATGCCCACCATTTCCACGATACTGAAATCCTCTGTAAATCTCATGTTCACAAGGTCAAACTTGTTAATCTTGTGATAGAATTGTACCCATTTACTCATAATTCTACATTATTTAGTTTATAGGAGAGGGAGATAAAACTCCCTCAATTTTCAGGCTGAGTACTTCTTGATGAACTCTTTAAGCTTGTTGAAGAGCTCGTCCATCTCCTCTTTGCTGTCTGCGCAGATGAAACGTGGATAACAGGTATCCGTTATTTCTCCTCCCATGCTATTTCTGACACAGGCAAAAGAACTGATATAACTTTCGCCGTTGTCGTTTCTCACGCTGATGTCAAGAGTGAGCCTTGATGGATTTTTCAATACTTCTCTCTGAATCTCCTGCAATCGTGGCAGGATGACAGAGTTCATGTACTCTACATTCTTCTTGTATTCTTCATCTATCATAATCTATAATTTTTGGTGAATAGTATGCGTGACAACCGCCACGCACATTTCAGCTCATGCACAATACTGCAATCTCAGAGAAACTCTTTGAGATAGCCTCCTTGCTACGGAAATCTCTGTAACCCCTTGTATTGTTGTTGTGCCACTGGCGTGCAGCAATCTTAATTTTCTCCATCTCATGGAGCAACGCACGCTCAAAATTCTTCTGTGATTTCTTGTCTAACATAATTCGATTTGTTTAATGGTTTTACATAGTATGCCCAGGAAAATGCCTGAGCACATTTTTGGCTACTCGTACTTGTTGAGCAGGAAAATCAGAATAATGCCATCGCCATTCAGGAGAGTCTGGCTCTTGTTCTCGTCATTTATTATGTTTTCACATATTCTCTCAAATAACGGATACGGGTCTCCGGCAATACTCTTGTAATACAATGCCATGTACGTACCGGGGATGAGAGGATAAGAGTTCTCAGGTTCTCCACCGAATACGTCACACGCCTGTGTATTGATCAGGACACGACGTACAGAGAAATTTCCCTCAACTTCCTGTGCGTCCATTCCACGCAAGAGGTCTATAACCTCATTCTTGCTCAAATCTTGCTTTAATATTCTATCCATATTTCTCTAATTTAATTGGTTATATTATCGTACTGCCCAAATTGAATGAGCAGTTTTTAGGCTGAATGTTTCCAAGCACAATTATCGTACTTTCTAGATTCCTCACACTTCAGGCAGGATGAAATTCTCCAAGCGGAGTGTGGATCGCCACATCTCTCTGAAGAACCACCTGCCAATTATCGTACTTCTCCAGAATATTCCAAGCACAATTCCCCAAAATATTCCAAGCAGAATTACGATAATATTCGTACTTGCCAAGCATAATAATGCCGGCACACTCTGAATAAATCCAAGCACAATTATCGTACTTGAATAAATAATCTGTCTCGCTGTCATAATTCTAATTTTATTGGTAATTGTTCCGTAGCCACACACGACAATTATCGTACTGGCTACGGATTTTTAGGCTCACAACACGCAGAATAATGTAAGCACACCATTCTGCAAAGACCCGAATTCTACGTGACTTAAAATCTCCTGAGCATCTGCAATGATACTCTCTACCTCTTTCATATCGAGGCATTTAATTCTCATCGTACTCATAATTCTAATAATTTGGTTATTGCTCCCTACAAGTGTAGGGAGATTTTAGGCACTGTAAATTACACCCATAGACAAAACTTCGCACAAATAACCGGTGTATTTGCCATTGTTCCACCACTCCGAGCTTACCATAGTAACGGCGGTGATAGTGTTCACGCCACGCTCAGGATTAAGAGCATCAAAAGCATCCGATAATGTGGCGTATGTCATGTAACCACCAAGAATGTTAACCTTGTTTGTCTGATAATACGTGAATATCTTTTTCATAATTCTAATCTTTAAATGGTTCATAATTGTAGAGCGGAGATTTCTCCCCGCCCCGTTAGCCAGGATGTGCATCTTTGCACCACGTTTTATCTTTATTGTCTTAACTACGTGGCTCACACCCTACAGTTATTATGGACTGCATCCAGTCAGTTTCTCTCGCTGCAAACTATTATGTTACCTGTGCCAACTGACAACACATTTCAGATAGCTCTCTTTTTTCGGATATACCTCACGTGGAATATAGCTACATTATCCACGGTGATTTCACGGATAACCACTCCGCACGGCTCACAACACCATATAGAATATGAATTATGATTTCTTTCTAAAACTCTCATCTCGCTAGATGATACAAATTCCCTAGCCGTCGTGCCGTCTCATCTCATTCGACGCTCACGCCAGGAATTTTTGCGTATCTCTCGGATGGATGTCTCTGAGTAACACGTTACTCTCTCCCATCTCGGTGTGCCTCTCGCACTCTCGATTTGCTGAGATACTTCTCTAGAATTTTGGCAATTAGTCCCCTGAGGGAGAATAAATCCTCTCTCTGAGTTAAGCCCACACACCACGACAAGGTTTCCAAAATCGTGTGGGAAAAATAAGGATACGACGACCCGCACCGCACGGAATTTGTACGGTGTAAATTTCCCACTGGCTACCTGCTAGATAGTCAGTGGGGAAAATGTAGGGGATTAAAAGATAGGTAGTTTCTCGCTACCTATCTAGTTACTTTACTTTTGCGCTGCTGCAAGTTTTGCCTGTAAATCTGCAATTTGCTTTTGCAAATCTGAGATAGTCTCAGATTTCTTCTTTGCTACCTTGTTTCCACTCGCAAATGCTTGATGTAAAGCACATAACTTGCTGCCCAAACGCTGTAAACTATCTATAATTGTAGTTTGCACGTCTTTTCCGTTTGCGTCAAACCAAGTAAAGAAGTTAGGTAATTTGTGCTTCTTTGAATATTCACTGACCGCACTTCTTACTACTTCTGTTTGCAGATTACAATATGCCGTATCGGAAAGCACGTACTTTGTCGCTAATTTATTGTAGTTAGCACGTGCACTCTCTAAGGCTTTTTTAGCCTCTACTACTTCTTTATCAATACACTCATTCAGCAACTTCTTTCGATAGTTGTTGAGTGTGTCAAGGCTTTCTGCTAAAATAGCATTCCCTTTGCACTCGTTTACATAACTTGCAACCTTTGTGTTGCTGTGCTCGTAACCTTGAGCACCTTTTGCGGTTAAATCTTCTTTCATAACTTATCTGTTTAAATGTTACTAAAAAATAGTTTCTTTGCATTTCGGCAAACTAGCGCTTTCTATCTCGCTAGCGAGTAATGCACGTAACGTGTTGCCTTGCGTCACAGAGTAAAGTGTTCCGTGATACCTATCTACTTCGTATAAAGCCCGTTTGTAGTATTGGCTTGTTACCTATATAATAGCAAACAGAATACCAAACAACCAGTTTAAAAATAGCATAAACTTGCATTTAACATATTGTAAGTACCTTATTATCAGCTAGTTATGTAATTTTGAACAATTACAGAGAATGACAGTATTTGTTAAGATTTAATTAATTTAACATACATGACACCGTGTCATACATTTAAGTATTTAATTATCAGCTAGTTACAAAATTAAGGTGGCAGTATTTGTTAAATATTTAACTTAATAAACATTAATCTTTACAAATACATAACTAGCTAAAAATCAGATAGTTACGACTGCCAAAGTGTCGGTTAAGGATATATAATTTTAACTATATATGTAATACTTATTTACTATTTTAGTTAAAATATATTTATTATGTTAAACCGTGAATAATTATACATGTATAAATATGGTAAAGATTTATTTGGTCAAATAATATGTAATAATCTTTTATGTTTCACGGTGTATATTTATACAAGAAAACGGAATTAAAATACATGGTAAATGGTTGATATTCAAAGGGTTACAATAATTTACAAACTATATAAATCAACAAGTGTTAAAAAGTGTAAAAATGGCTGTTTCACGATGGTTTATATAGTGTAAACCAACATAATTTGTACGATATTTTTATTATAGACCCCACACCCCCTTATATGGCTATAAACCAGCGCGGTAGTCACCTCATCTAAAAATTTTTTCTTCCGATTTTTCAACTTACTTGTAAGGTTTAATTACTTTTTCTACCGAAAACATATTTATGCATATTCATTCATCTACCTATTTTTAACATTTGACAACATCAACTTCTATATTGGTGAGCAAAACCATAAATGTATATCTAATATTCATTTCATGTATATCCAAAATGTATATTTATACCCTTTATATACTAGTGTTTTAGCGTATATTCAGGATATTTTCCTTATCTTTGTATTGTCGATATTTTATAGTCGACATGTTGTAAGGACGAGCTGACACGTGTTATCCGTCAGAAAGTCCCTGTTTATCGGGGGTAATCCTACACAATAACGGAAAATTAATATTATTATTGTACATAAATGGAAAATGGTATTGCTATAGACACATTGCACGCTCAGCTGCTTGACCTCTCGAGACATGACGAGTACGGATTCGAAGAGCTCCGTTGTCAGGACTGGGGTAAGGCGAACTCTGAGAAGTACAACAAGCTGAAGTCTTCTTTCATCAGGTCAATGAGACGTCTGGCAAAGAAGGCTCCTGTGAAGTACTATGGTGGTTCGTACTACATGTTCAACGGTAAGATATATGAAGCAGTTCCGAAGATAGTCCTGGAACAGGCTTACCAGCTGTTGCTCCTTGACCTGGCCATGGCTCCGATGCTAGGCATAAGTACGGTGATGAACAAGTCGTTCATGGAGGTGATAGAGTGCTACAACATACTGAAACCTACCTTCGATATCGTTGCATTCGCCAACGGAGTTGTTGACTTCGGTAGCGGTCTGAAGTATCCGAACGTGATGCCGTTCTCTCCCGAGTACCATGTCACATACTACCACCCATACGACTACAATCCGAAGGCGAAGTGTGACAGGTGGATGAACTTCATTAAGGAGGTCCTTCCTGACAGGACATCGAGGATGATCCTCCAGATGTTCCTCGGCCTCGGTCTCATACAGAGAGGTACTGCATACAATCCGTACGAGGGGAAGGAATCATCGAAGATTGAGCTCTGTCTTCTCCTTATAGGTACGGGAGCCAACGGAAAGAGTGTCATTTTTGACGTTGCCTGCAACATATTCGGCAAGGACAGGATAAGCAAGATGGACTACGCCGACCTAACTGCCGACGGTGACGAGGGAATGAGGGGAAGGTATCCCATCAGGAACGCCATCTTCAACTGGTCTTCCGATTCCGACCCGAAGAAGTTCGGAAGGAAGAACACCGGCATGTTCAAGAGACTCGTGAGCGGCGAGCCTGTCCCGATGAGAAAGCTCGGCAGGGATATCCTGGAGGGGAACTCAATCCCCTACCTCATCTTCAACCTCAATGAACTTCCGTTCCCTGACGATGCTTCGCTCGGATTCATCAGGCGATTACAGTACGTGAGCTTCGATGTTACCATTCCTAAGGAGAGGCAGGACCCGGAGCTAGCGAGCAAGATCATCCGTGAGGAGCTGAGCGGAGTGTTCAACTGGATATTCCGTGGCGCGATGGAACTGAGGAGCAGGAAGTACAGGTTCCCGGCAGCTGAGGGAAGCAGGAGGCAGCTGCTCATCTCTCTTCTAGGAAGCAATCCTATATATGCCTGGATAAGGGCGTATGATATGAGGTGCAGTCGGGAGGCGAGGGGCGAGATTTCGGAGTGCATGCTTGCCAAGGAGATGTACGAGAGGTTCGTCGAGTTCTGCAAGGCCAACGATGTCGAGGAGAAGGATATCCCTACGATTCAGAAGTTTGGGCGTGATATGAGCGACAAGTACGGCTTCTTCAAGAAGAGGTCACAGGGCGGAATGACGTATCAGGTGTACGGCGCGCAGATGATTGACCTGAAGCAGGAGCTTCTCATCAATGACGTGAAGAATAAATTGCGTGGTGAGGAGGACATCAAGCAGCCGGATAGCTTCATTCAGCCTGATGATTAACGGTTATAAAACAGATTTCTATGATAGACAAGGAATATATCAAGGAGATTATCTCCCGTATCACGGATCTTAAGGCCGATAAGAATATTGTTCCGGCCACTGCTTCGATGAGCGAGATTATGACTGCTGTCCGCGATGATGCCCTGGAGTGCATGAGGACCATGTGCAACGAGAGGGAGATTGCGGTGAACAGAACGTTGAACAGTGTTTCATTCAAATGTTTGTAGCTTATGGGAGAAGAACGTAATTTTGAGTTTTTTATAGGCGACTGTCAGTTTCCTGCTGTTGTTTCGCCAGAGTCAACAATATGGCTACTACCTGCGGACACCAACGAAGAGGAGGTATCTGGCTCTATTAAGAAGTATGTAGATAAGGCTGCTGAATCGGGGGATAAGATGTCCTCTTACAGGTATGGAAATATCAGTGGTGAATTCACTATTGATTTTGCAGACAGTGAAGGATTGGATGAATTGATGCTCGAAATCCTCTACGGCGACAGAATCAGAAAAACCATTGAACGCCTCAATGGCGAGTGGTTGAAGAAGATGTGGAAGGCTTCCGATGACGATTTTCGAGTATTCTGGTTTGAACAGATACGCAAAAAGTTTGAGGAGCACGAGGATCAAAATGGATTTAGATGGCAGATATGAGAAGACATCACAATCCGAACAAGGTTCCGCCGTTCAAGCCGGACCCGGAGCATTGGACTAAGAAGGTTCATTCCTGGAAGGCGAAGGTCGCATACGAGACTGAGGATGACGCTTGGGAGTTCCTGAATCAGAATCCGAATCTGAAGGCACTCGGCTGGCATCCTTACTTGTGCAAGGTTTGCTCAAAGTGGCATATTGGTAGGTTACATTTAAAATAGTTGATAATATGAAGAAGTTTAAGAAGTCGATAGAGATTAGCACAGAGAATATTTCAGATGTTCTTCAAGTGCCTATTGTTACAAGTGTATACAAGACCAAGTTATTTAAAAATCCGTTTGTAGAAGGTCGTAGTAATCCTTATGATGCTTTAGCAGCGATGTATGTTCATGTTGAGGGTATTAAAAGCGATTTATGTATTAATCAAGGAGACGTTCTTGCTCTAGACATTTGTGATACTTGGTATACCTTTTCAAAAGCAGGGTGGGAGAAACATAAAAACGATGAGGTATGAAGAAAAAAGGATATTACGAATACGACCCTGTTATCTATCCGAGATTGTTATGTGTCGCTATTGGCATGAACCAAGAAGACGCTAATAAGTGTTTTGAAGGTAGAAATGGCGAGGTTTTGAAAGTTGATTTCTCTAATTATGACGCAATAACCTACGATATAGTTAGAGAAAAGGCGAATAAGAGGCTTTGTTCATTTATTAATTTTGCAAGCAAGGATTCTATGAAGATGAGGGTTTGTTGCCATGAAGCTTCTCATGCTTGCGATAACATCGAGAATGATATTGGTATGGAACACGGCGGCGAGCCTTCAGCCTACTTGATTGGGTGGATTGCGTCTTGCATCAACAAGGCTCGTTTGGGCATTGGAGATTTCGTTGAACTAAAAGATAAGGAGGAATAGCTTATGAGAAATTATTGCTATAAGGTTTTAAAGAATGGATGGAGAAGTCACGATAAGATAGATACCATTACTGGCATTAACGTGTACGAACTTGACAAAACAAAGCACGACACAGAGCTTTGTGAAAAAGGTGTGATGTGCGAGGTGTACGAGGAAGGAACATTTTATGATGAGCATGATGAATTCTATTTCCAAGCAAAGAATACTGCCAAGGCTCAAAAAATCGGATTCTCGCATTATATTAACCGAGACTTACAGAAGCTTGGTGAGAGGAACGTTAGATTGTTCTTGATGGATGAAAGTATTTCTTTTGATGATGCTATGGCATTGTCTGAATCGGAGGCTTACAAAAAGTGTAAGGAGTATTATGAACGTTTAGTTAAGAAATAGCTTATGATTAAGAAAGAAGATATTAAGGTTGGGCTGCGATTTCATATCACACGTAATGATTGCTTAAAATGCAACTTTGACCCGATATATATTCAGGACGGTAACACCCCTATCCTATTCATTATAGAGAGAAGGTGTGATTACAAGTGGTTATGCACATCTGTTAGTTTCGACAATAAGCTTTTTGCTTATTTTACTACAGAAAACATAATGGAGTTTGGTTTAAAGCTCGATATAGTATCGAAAGATAAAATAGAGGCTGCAACAAGTGGAATAAAACATCCTATTGGCGTTAGTGCTTTAAGTACGATAGTGCCAAAAAATGATTGGATAGCAAATTATGCTTTTGTTGGTGGTAGTCGTGGTGGAAACAAAAGAAACTTTATGAGTTGTTATCTTGGCAAGTTTAATATTCCGCAATACGAGAATAATGTTGAGCAGCCAAATGAAGATTGCAAAGCATTCAAGGCTATCACCGACAAGATGAGCGATACATATAAGCGCAAGAATCACGATTATGGGAATGCTTTTTCCGAAATGTATGATGAGCTTGGTATCAACTACGGCTACGGAAAGATACGAGAGAAGGTGAATCGCATCAAGACGTTGAAGGATAATGAGGCGCAAGTTGCTAACGAGCCGTTGGAAGATGCTCTATTGGATTGCGCTAACTATTGTATCTTGACATTGATGGAATATCAAAAACGTAAGGAACATGGGACAGACTGATTACACTTGCAAGGATTGTTTCTTCTTTAAGGATGGCAAGTGTTGCCACCCTACCGAGAAGAAGTTTGCTTCAGAAGAGAATCCATCTTGCACAGATTTCGAGTATAAGGAAATAAAAGTTGAACTTTAAAATATTGTTATCATGGCATTACCATTTGGAAAGACTATCAAGACAAGACACTTCACTGTACTGAAGTTCAGCAAGAGCTTGTCGAAGAAAGAAGTTGCTTCGCTCAGAGAGGATATTCCTGCTGAGATCAAGAAGCATTTGCAGAGAGGTTCACTGCCTTTCATTAAGATTGTTAACATCGCCGGCACATGGGGAATCGAGTACTCTATCGGTACATCTATGTACGCTGCCCTTGATGAGTGTATTCCTGTTGCTGTAGGAGACCATTATGAGTTCTCCAAGGATGACGGAAACATCATCGAGGCATTTGCCCAGCTTATGTATGCCGATACTGCACTTCCTGGCGATGCAGAGTACACTGCCGGCAAGCTGAAGCTCCGTGACGAGTACCTTGCCCGTGAGGCTGCGAGAATGAACGCTGCCGCCGACGAGGGTAAGACTGAAGAGCAGCTTCGTAAGGAAAGCGATGAGGCTGTTCAGGAGGTCATCGACCGCGACAAGCACGCCGAGACACTTCTTGAAATGGCAGAACAGATTAAGAAGGAAGGAGGCAAGGATGAGCGATAAATTGCTTGAGGTCGTTCAAGACCATACTTCCCTAGTACAGGCGCTCCAGTTTATTTTGGAGGCCGCAGAGACGAAGAAACTGCCTCCATACGGCATTCTTCCTACGTTCAATGATGACATGCTTGAAGATCAGGTGCGAATTGCGCTTGAACTCGTCACCGGAGAGAAGTATCCTTAATTGACTTCAGAGTTTTCTTTTACTTATATATTTATATTAAAAAGCGAGGGGCAGCATCTGTGAAGACACTGCCCCTCTTTAGTTAACCAAAATTTTTGAATTATGATTCGCAGAAAGAATCTGTGAACATTTATTCGCTTGCAAAGGTACTTGGTTTTGTTGAAATTCTAGTAAAACAAAGTTACTTTAACACGAATTTAACTATTTCTTCTTCT
>OCLF01000126.1_pt1 | contig 24288 bp, 26 predicted proteins | sample 1502881 | NCBI WGS metagenome assembly OCLF01 (sample SAMN03418267, study PRJEB22391) | human gut metagenome | biome: human-gut; feature: organic feature; material: feces | host: Homo sapiens | place: Tanzania | collected 2013-01
GGAGAACCGCGCCACGGACGGCGCGTTTCGACGGTTTCGTCAAGCATAGAAACCCATCAAGCATAATTTCGTACAGAATCTTAGCCACGTAGCGTAGCGCCCCGGGAGAGTGCGCGTGCCCCCCTGTGCCCGGAGCTTACGCCCGACCTATCGCCACAATGATAAACAGCCTAAATCTACTTAGCTGCAATAACATCCGCCATATCGTAGTGACCTGCACCCTTTCCCTTAAGGAACTTGGCAGCCTCAACAGCACCCTTCGCAAAAACAGCCTTAGAGTAAGCAGTATGCTTAAACTCAATCACCTCATCCTGTCCACAGAAAAGTACCTCGTGCTCGCCGACGATGCTTCCGCCTCTGACAGCCGAAATACCAATTTCCTTAGGATCACGCTTCTCTCTGCGCTGGCTGCGGTCATAAACATAGTGATACTCGTTGTCCATAGCCTCATTGATGGAATCAGCAAGTGCAAGCGCAGTGCCTGAAGGTGCATCAAGCTTTAAATTGTGATGCTTCTCAACAATCTCCATATCGAAGCCTGCCGGTGCGAAAACCTGTGCGGCCTTTTTGAGAAGAGCCATAAGAGTATTTATGCCAAGTGACATGTTTGCAGACTTGAGCACTGCCACCTTCTTATAGCACTCCTCAACCTTTGCAAGCTGCTCATCGCTAAGACCTGTGGTGCATAAAACAACCGGAACCTGCTTGTCCACGCAATAGTCCAGCACTCCGTCAACAGCCTTGGCATTGGAAAAATCTATAACCACATCAGCGTCCACATCACATTTGTCGATGCTCGAAAAAACAGGATAGTCATTGTCTATTCCATCATATAAATCAATACCGGCTACAATCTCGATATCAGCATCAGCCTTACAGATTTCTGTGATAGTCTGTCCCATTTTGCCGTTGCAGCCATTCATAATTACCTTTGTCATTTTATCGTATCCTTTCTCGTTGTACTAGGCAAGCTTTAAGCCATAAGCCTTCATGACCTCAGCAAGCTTCTTTGCATTATCCTCACCCATCTCGCACATAGGGCTTCTGAGAGGTCCGACATTCATACCCATCAGGTTCATAGCCTTCTTTACAGGGATAGGATTTACCTCTGAGAAGAGTGCATCCACAAGCGGAAGAGCCTCTCTCTGAAGCTCTAAGGCTGTCTGTAAATCGCCATTGAAGAAGCTGTCGCACATATTGTGTACCTTTGCAGGGGCTATATTGCTCCATACTGAGATTACTCCGATTGCGCCGATAGACATAAGAGGTACAACAAGGCCATCCTCACCTGAGTACATATCAAGCTTTCCGTCTGTCAGGTACATTGTCTTTGAAGCCTGTGCCAGATTTCCTGTAGCCTCCTTGAGTCCTACGATATTTTCCTTTGTCTTAAAGAGCTCTGCCATAGTCTCAGGGAGCACGTTGCAGCCTGTACGTCCTGGTACATTGTATACGATTATAGGACACTTTGTGCTGTCTGCAATCTGTGAATAGTGGCTCACAAGACCTGCCTGTGTAGCCTTGTTGTAGTATGGTGTGACAACGAGCAGTCCGTCTGCACCAAACTCCTCTGCCTCCTTTGAAAGCTGCATAGCTGTCTTTGTGCAGTTAGAGCCTGTGCCTGCTACTACAGGTACACGATGCTTTGTAAACTCTACCGCAGCCTTTATAGCCTTTGCATGCTCCTCCATTGACAGGCATGGGCTCTCGCCTGTGGTGCCTGCGATGACGATAGCATCTGTGCCATTGTCAATCTGCATATTGATAAGCTCCTCGAGCTTGTCATAATTAATCTCCTCGTTATCGTACATAGGTGTAACGATTGCTACTCCTGCTCCTTTGAAAATTGCCATGATTTTATCTCCTTCTTGCTTTTCTTTATCGGTATTGCTTCTCTTAACGTATAGGTATGACGTTGTCTGCCTCTAAGCGCTAAAAAACCGGCTCCTTAGAGCCGGTCCCAATTCTTCATGAATCACGATAGCTCCCCATCAAATCTGATGACAGTCATAAGGCTGTTCGCCATATGCCCAGGGATATATCCGCAGATGATAAATCCCTTCGGCGCTATTCCTTTCATCTCCCATCAACTGCCCCTGCGGCATCCGGAAAGCTACTCATAAGTCGCGCGACCTCTATCTGTTAATCAAATTATTTGTATACAGCAGATGATATAACTGCCTCACACTTGCACTAATCATATCACCAAGCCTGTGTATTGTCAACTCACATGACAATATTTCCTTACTATTTTTCCGACGCGATATTATAAATCTCATCAGCCATTTCCCTGATTCCATCATCAAGCACACGGCCTGTCATAATAACTGTCACATCATCCGGCCTTGAAGCAAGCATATCCGACAGCTCCTCCTTGGAAATCAGATGCAAATCCAAAAGTCCAAGCATCTCATCAAGCACAACAACCATGTCAGCGCCGGTTGATATGACCTTCTTAGCATAATTAAAGCCATTCTTGATATTCATGATTTCTTCCTGCTTGCTCTCATCATCAAGCTGCTCAAAGAGTATTCCCGCCCTTGAAAAATTAAAGAATTTTACCTCCGGCTCGAGCTTTTTCAAAAATTCCGGCTCCTTTTTTCCCTTTAGGAACTGAATAACGACAGCCTGTTTACCTTCGCAGGCAGCACATATTGCACTTCCTATAGCGACATTTGTCTTGCCATGTCCCTCGCCATAATAAATCTGTACTGCACCGTTCTCCATAATAATCATGCCTCCATACACATAGCTATTCTACTGATATGCAACCAATAATATCTAGTAAAATACCACAATCTGAGATTTATTGCAAATTTTCGTGGAAGTCACAAATCCTCATGCAATACTATGCCTCAATCTTGCTCACGGAAACCTCATACGCCGTTCGCTGCTCCACCTGTGTCTCACTGAGCTTTTTCACATAGTCCCTGCTCTGGATTCTGCCCCATATCTGCACATGTGTGCCCACCTCAAAGGTCGACGCAAATCTGGCATTTCTTCCCCAGCAGATACATGGAATATAGTCTGACTTGCCATATGAGCGGTTCACTGCCACAAGCAGATCTGCAATTTCTCGTCCAAGCGGTGTTTTCCTGTATATGGCCTCCTTGCAGATATAGCCGTCAAGGAAAATCTGATTGGCCGCATCCTCATCATAATCACTGTCCAATACCTCAAGCTCCCTTGCAAAAACAGACAGCACAAGCCTGTTTTTCTTCTCCTCATGCCTGTTGAACGAGCGGAACTGACCGCCTATATATACGCTTTTGCCTATGTAGTCACCCTCCACATTGATAAGTCTCTCTGACACCATCACCGGAATATAGTCCATGCAATCCGAAAGCCTTCTGACCGAAACCTCCATCATGTAGAAGCCCTCACCATACACCTCGTGACTAAACTGAAAATCCGAAACGATTTCTCCGATTATTGATACCTGGTTGTTTTCAAACATTTTATCTGCCATGAATTTTTTGTCTCCCTTCCTTTTGTAAAATGTTTTTCCAGCTATTTTTAACATTTCCACAAAGTATATTTTCTCAAATAATGTCGACAAATCCAATAACATTTCACTTAATTTTTTAAAAACTTTCAATGAAAACTTGCACATTGGAAAAATTATGATAGAATAAGTTAGTTGCAAACTTAGCTTTATTTATTAAAGAAAGAAGGAAAATATGAAAACAACAAGAGACGATATTCGTAATATAGCAATTATTGCCCACGTTGATCATGGTAAAACAACACTTGTAGATGAGCTTCTCAAGCAAAGCGGTGTGTTCCGTGACAATCAGGAAGTTCAGGAACGAGTAATGGATTCAAACGACATCGAGCGTGAAAGAGGTATCACAATCCTCTCCAAAAACACAGCTATTCAGTATAAGGACATCAAAATCAACATCATCGACACTCCGGGTCATGCTGACTTCGGCGGTGAGGTAGAGCGTGTTCTTAAGATGGTAAACGGCGTTATCCTCGTGGTTGATGCCTTCGAGGGTGTTATGCCACAGACCAAGTTCGTAGTTATGAAGGCTCTTGCACTCAAGCTGCCTATCATTGTCTGCGTCAACAAGATTGACCGTCCTGAGGCTCGTCCTGATGAGGTCATCGATGAGGTATTAGAGCTCTTCATGGATCTCGATGCTTCTGAGGAGCAGCTTGACTGCCCATTCGTTTTCGCATCAGCCAGAGACGGCTATGCCATGAAGGACTTAAACGATGAGAAGAAGGATATGACTCCTCTCTTCGAGACAATCGTAAACTACATCCCGGCTCCAACAGGTGATCCTGATGCCAACACACAGATTCTCATCAGTACAATCGACTACAACGAGTATGTAGGACGTATCGGAATCGGTAAAGTGGATAACGGTAAAATCAAGGTCAATCAGGAGGCTGTCGTTGTCAACCACCACGACCCTGACAAGCTTGAGAAGGTCCGTATCAGCAAGCTTTACGAGTTTGACGGACTCAACAAGGTAGATGTAGCCGAGGCAGGAATCGGCTCGATTGTAGCGATCTCTGGTATCGCAGATATCCACATCGGAGATACAATCTGCTCACCGGAAGCACCGGAGGCTATTCCTTTCCAGAAGATTTCAGAGCCTACAATCTCTATGAACTTCATCGTAAACAACAGCCCTCTTGCAGGACAGGAAGGTAAATTCGTCACAAGCCGTCACATCCGTGACAGACTCCTTCGCGAGCTCAACACAGATGTCTCACTGCGTGTCGAGGATACTGACTCACCTGATTCCTTCAAGGTTTCAGGACGTGGAGAGCTTCACCTTTCAGTGCTTATCGAGAACATGCGACGTGAGGGCTATGAGTTCGCTGTAAGTAAGGCAGAGGTACTCTACAAGTATGATGAGAACGGTAAGAAGCTCGAGCCAATGGAGCTTGCTTACATCGATGTACCTGACGAGTTTACAGGAGCTGTTATCTCAAAGCTTCAGCAGCGCAAGGGCGAGCTTAGAAATATGGGCTCTATCGCAGGTGGCTACACCAGACTTGAGTTCCATATCCCTGCACGTGGACTTATCGGATACCGTGGCGAGTTCATGACCGATACAAAGGGTAACGGAATCTTAAACACTATGTTTGACGGATATGAGCCATACAAGGGTGAGATTGCATACCGTGCAACAGGTTCACTCATTGCCTTTGAGTCAGGCGAGGCCGTAACATACGGACTCTTCTCTGCACAGGAGAGAGGAACACTCTTTATCGGACCTGGTGCCAAGGTTTACTCAGGAATGGTTATCGGACAGTGTTCAAAGGCCGAGGACATCGAGCTCAACGTATGTAAGAAGAAGCATCTTACAAATACACGTTCTTCATCAGCAGATGAGGCACTCACACTCGTACCACCTAGAGTATTAAGCCTTGAGCAGGCTATCGACTTTATTGATACAGATGAGCTTCTTGAGGTAACACCTGAGAGCCTTCGAATCAGAAAGAAGATTCTTGATCCTACTCTTCGTAAGAGAGCCGGCTTCAAGAAGAATTAAAGCATGCCTTTCACATAAAGTTCTTGTTGGTGAAAAGTATACAGTAATTACACTTTATGTAAATTTCAAATACAAAAAATACCGTCAGGGAACATCTCCCTGACGGTATTTTTATTTGACCTGATTTATTTTACAGTGCCTTGATTCTCTCAAGTGCCTTTACTGTGTTCTCATAGTTTCCGAAAGCAGTCAGTCTGAAGTAGCCCTCTCCGCTTGGTCCAAAGCCTGAGCCAGGTGTACCTACCACGTTGGCATTCTCAAGCAGGTAATCGAAGAACTCCCATGATGTCATCTGATCCGGTGTCTTGAGCCAGATGTATGGTGCATTTACTCCACCGTAAACTGTAAAGCCTGCCTCTGCAAGACCTGTCTTTATTGTCTTTGCATTGTTCATGTAGTATGCTACCTGATCCTTAAGCTGTGCTTTTCCGGCATCTGAGTAAACTGCCTCGCCTGCTCTCTGCACGATGTATGGTGCACCGTTGAACTTGGTTCCGTGACGGCGTGCCCACATAGCATGAAGCGAAACATCACCACACTTAAGCTCCTTAGGTACTACTGTGAAGCCAAGACGCACACCTGTAAAGCCTGCGTTCTTTGAGAAGCTTCTAAGCTCGATGGCACATGTCTTTGCACCGTTACACTCATAGATTGAGTGTGGCACATCTGCCTCGCTGATATATGCCTCATAGGCTGCATCAAAGATGATGACTGAGCCGTTCTTGTTTGCGTAATCAACCCATACCTGTAACTGATCCTTTGTGAGAGTTGTTCCTGTAGGGTTGTTTGGCAGACACAGATAAATCATATCCGGTACTTCCTTTGGAAGCTCCGGAACAAAGCCGTTATCTGCTGTTGACGGCATATAGATTACATTGCTCCAGGTCTCTTTCTGAGCATCGTATGTGCCGGTTCTTCCTGCCATGACATTGGAATCAACATATACAGGGTAAACAGGGTCTGTAACAGCGATACGGCTGTTTGCTGAGAAAAGCTCCTGGATGTTGGCTGAATCGCTCTTTGCTCCGTCTGAAACAAAAATCTCATCGGCTGAGATATCGCAGCCTCTTGCCTTGTAGTCATTGTCTGAAATTGCTTTTCTTAAGAACTCATATCCAAGGTCCGGTGCGTATCCGTGGAATGTAGCTGCATTTCCCATCTCATCAACTGCCTTGTGCATAGCATCGATGATAGCAGGTGCAAGCGGCTGTGTTACATCGCCGATTCCAAGCCTGATAATTTCTTTATCCGGATTAGCCTCCTGATAAGCAGCAACCTTTTTAGCTATTGTGCTGAAAAGGTAGCTTCCCGGTAATTTCTGATAGTTATCATTAATCTGAAACATGTTTATCTCTCCTTTGTTACTTTACAATAAGTCTAATTTATCACTTTACTACGCAAGTGTAAATATATTTTTTTATCATTATTTCTTTCATAAAATATTATGCTGCCTGCAATTATATTTTTACATAGCTGTTCAAACCTTTGACATCGACAGCCCTACACATCGGTCATAAGGCTTAGTATCATCTGTGCTGTTTCCACAAGGCCGGTGCCGTTATCCATGCTTCGCTTCTGGATATACCGGTGTGCTTCCTCCTCAGAAAATCCATTTCGCTCAATCAGTACAGCCTTTGCACTGCTTAGCATCTCCTGGTCTTCATTTGAACGTACCTTTGGCCTTTGCCTGAGCTTTTTCCTTCGACGCGTTATCGTGTAATCCATCATCTCGACAGTCTGCAAGAGCTCATGCACCTTAAGTGGCATGGATAATGACATCAGATTATCCACATTCTTTTCCATGATCCCCGCTGCCGACGCTATGAGAAGCATCTGAAACTCCTTAGGCATATACTCGTATACCTCACTGTACATCATGTCTGAAAATCTGTATCCGCATATGATGATACCCATATTCAGGCCGTTCATGCTCGAAAGTGCCGAAGCTCCGGTATTTGCAACCGCCGTGACTGTATAACCGCTCTGCGCTAATATTTTTTTGATTGAATTGGCTACTTCCTTTTTAGGAAATGCTATCACAATATTATTCACGGTCCGTTACATCCTTTAAAATTTGTACAGATATTCATCTATTTCCCATTTGGTAACCGCAGCTCTGTAATCGTTCCACTCTGCCTCTTTTGCCTCTATATATTTGTTGTAGATGTGCTCTCCGAGTATCTCGCGTATAAAGTCATCTGTCTTAAGGCACTCAACCGCCTCATGCAAATCAGCAGGAAGTGATTCAATTCCGAGTCTCTTTTTATCCTGTTCTGTGAGCTCAAATACATTCTCACGCAGCTCTGCGTCAGGCTGCAGCTTATTCTTTATGCCGTCAAGTCCTGCTGCCAGACACAGTGCCAGCACCAGATATGGATTTGCTGAAGGGTCAGGATTTCTAAGCTCCACTCTCCTTCCCTCGCCTTTTGCTGCCGGGATTCTGATAAGCGGACTTCTGTTTGTAGCTGACCAGGTAATATAAATCGGTGCCTCATAGCCCGGCACAAAGCGCTTATATGAATTGACAATCGGATTGGTGATGACCGTCATACCCTTCATATGCTTCATGATGCCTGCTATGAAGTGGTATGCCTCCTCGCTGAGCCCAAGCTTATCATCCTCATTGTCAAATATATTGACACCATCCTTTGAGAGTGACATGTTGATATGCATTCCCGAGCCGCTCACACCATGCTTTGGCTTTGGCATGAAGCTGGCAAAAAGTCCGTGTCTCTTTGCGATTGTCTTTATAGCAAGCTTGAAGGTCATGATATTGTCGGCTGTATGAAGTGCCTCCTCATACTTGAAATCAATCTCATGCTGTGCAGGTGCCACCTCATGGTGTGATGCCTCTATCTCAAAATCCATATCCTCAAGAGTTAAAACCATGTCTCTTCTGGCATTTTCTCCCAAATCATTTGGACCTAAATCAAAGTACCCTGCTCTCTCATGTGAGATGGTGGTAGGCTGTCCGTTCTCATCCAGATGGAAAAGGAAGAACTCACACTCCGGACCTACATTAAACATATAGCCCATCTGCTTTGCCTTTTCAATCTGCTTCTTTAATATATAGCGCGGGTCTCCCTCAAACGGTGTGCCGTCTGCCATATAGACATCACAGATGATTCGTGCAACCTTGCCCTGCTGTGGTCTCCATGGAAAAATCATAAAGGTGTCAAGATCCGGATGCAGATACATATCCGACTCCTCTATCCTCACAAAGCCCTCTATTGATGAGCCATCGAACATGCACCTGTTGTCGAGTGCCTTCTCAAGCTGGCTGGCTGTAATTGCCACGTTTTTTAATGTTCCAAAGATATCCGTAAACTGTAAACGGATAAACTCGATATCCTCCTCATCCACTATGCGGATAATATCATTCTTAGTGTATTTTGCCATTTTAAATCTCCTTATTATTGCAAAAAGCTATAACCTTATCGTACTCCATCGCACCGCCAAACAAATCAAGAGCACTGCCTATCGTCACATTCAGATGGTTCTGTCCAAGCTGTCTGATGCATTTTAAATCGTCAAAGGATGACACACCGCCTGCATATGTGACAGGTATCCTTCCCCAGCTGCCAAGCATGGAGACAAGCTCCTTTTCGATGCCGTTTACCCTGCCCTCAACGTCCACCGCATGTACCAGAAACTCACAGCAGTATGAGGACAGCTTATCCAAAAGCTCTGTGGTCACGGCCTCATCCGTGAATTTCTGCCAGCGGTCAGTTACTATATAATACTGTCCGTCCTTTTTGCGGCATGACAGATCAAGCACCAGCCTGTCACTGCCCACAGTATCTTTAAGCCTGTTTAGATTTTCATAGTTTATCCTGCCGTCTTTAAATACGTAGGATGTCACTATAACTGCTGCTGCACCGGCATCTATAAACTCCATCGCATTGTCTGCGGTGATACCGCCGCCTACCTGTAAGCCCTGCGGATACGCATTGAGTGCCATAACAGCCTGTTCCTTTGTGGCCTCATAATACTCGCTGTCCACAGAATTGAGCAGAATGATATGGCCGCCCTTTATGCCGGATTTCCTATACATATCCGCATAAAACCGGCTGTCCTGCTCTGAGACAAAGTTCTCACTGGCAAAGTCGCCCCTGTCTTTTAATGAACCACCGACAATCTGCTTTACTTTTCCGTTGTGAATGTCGATGCATGGTCGAAACTCCATATTTTTCTCCCTGGTTTAGATTATTGTGGCTTAAAATCGTCACTGTCCACGCTTTAGTGTGACAGGCAAATGTTGAATGAAAGCCACTCAATATAAAATATAACATAAATTACACTTTATTTGCAAAGGACTTACATTAGTTTTACTAATAAATAATATAATAATTTCATATCGGGCTTATAACTGCTTGACACTCACTCTTTAATTTGCTATCATCATACAAATTACATTAGTATATAAAGTATACCAGCATAATAACATAAGAAAGAGAGGAATTTAAAAATGGGTACTATTATCGGCGAAGGAATTACATTTGATGACGTTCTCTTAGTTCCACAATACTCTGAGGTAACACCAAATATGATCGAGCTTCAGACACATCTTACTAAGAAGATTGTCCTTAACATTCCTATGATGAGTGCTGCAATGGATACAGTCACAGAATCAAAAATGGCTATCGCAATGGCCAGACAGGGTGGTATCGGAATCATCCACAAAAACATGTCTATTGAGGCACAGGCAGACGAAGTCGATAAGGTAAAGCGTTCAGAAAACGGCGTTATTACCGATCCGTTCTATCTTTCTCCAGACCATACATTACAGGATGCAGACAACCTGATGGCAAAGTTCAAGATATCAGGTGTGCCAATCACTAAGGACGGCAAGCTCGTAGGCATCATCACAAACCGTGATCTGAAGTTTGAGACAGACTTCACAAAGAAGATTTCAGAGTCTATGACCTCTGAGAATCTCATTACAGCTCCTGAGGGCATCACTCTCGATGAGGCAAAGCAGATTCTTGCAAAGGCAAGAAAGGAGAAGCTTCCTATCGTAGACAAGGACAACAACCTCAAGGGACTTATCACTATAAAGGATATCGAGAAACAGATTAAGTATCCTCTTTCAGCAAAGGATGATCAGGGTCGTCTCCTCTGCGGTGCCGGTGTAGGTATCACAGGCAACATGATGGAGCGTGTTGATGCTCTTGTTAAGTCTCATGTTGATGTCATCGTTGTTGACTCAGCACACGGACATTCAAAGAATATCCTTGAGGCTGTTAAGAAGATCAAGGCTGCTTATCCTGACCTTCAGATTATCGCAGGAAATATCGCAACAGGTGCTGCTGCCAAGGCTCTTATCGAGGCCGGTGCAGATGCAGTAAAGGTTGGTATCGGACCTGGTTCTATCTGTACAACACGTGTCGTTGCCGGTATCGGTGTACCACAGATTACAGCTATCATGGACTGCTACAAGGTAGCTAAGGAGTATGGTGTTCCTGTTATAGCAGATGGTGGTATCAAGTACTCAGGTGATATGACAAAGGCTCTTGCAGCCGGTGCCAACGTATGTATGATGGGCTCAATGTTCGCAGGCTGCGACGAGGCTCCGGGAACCTTCGAGCTTTATCAGGGAAGAAAATACAAGGTATACCGTGGCATGGGTTCTATCGCTGCCATGGAGAACGGAAGCAAGGACCGTTACTTCCAGGAGGGTGCTAAGAAGCTCGTTCCTGAAGGAGTTGAGGGTCGTGTAGCTTACAAGGGAACTCTTGAGGATACAGTATTCCAGCTTGTCGGTGGTATCCGTTCAGGAATGGGCTACTGTGGCTGCAAGACAATCGAGGATCTCAAGGAGAATGGCATGTTTGTCAAGATTACCGCTGCTTCTCTCAAGGAGAGCCACCCACATGATATCCATATCACTAAAGAGGCTCCTAACTACAGCACAGACGATAAATAAAACACACATATAATATAACGAGGTAAAATATTTGGACGCTGACGACATATCGCAGATTATATTCTTATTAATACTATTAGCACTCTCCGCATTTTTTTCATCCTCGGAGACTGCTCTTACTACCGTAAACAAAATACGTATGAGAACCCTGGCTGAGGCCGGCAACAAAAAAGCCCAAAAGGTGCTCAAGGTGACTGAGAACTCTCCAAAGATGCTCTCAGCCATCCTTATAGGCAACAACATCGTAAATCTTTCAGCATCATCGCTCACCACCTCGCTCGCCATCAAGCTGTTTGGCAGCGTCGGAGCAGGTGTCGCAACCGGAATACTTACATTCCTCATACTGATCTTCGGAGAGGTCTCTCCGAAGACACTTGCCACCATAAAGGCTGACAAGATTTCACTCTCGATCGCAGGCTTTATATCAGTGCTTATGATAGTGCTGACACCTGTAATATTTATCATCAACAAGCTTTCACTCGGAGTCATTTTCCTCTTTGGCATACGCCAAAGCGACGCCAAGCGTGTCATGACCGAGGAGGAGCTTCGTACAATCGTTGATGTAGGACAGGAGGATGGCGTCATCGAGGACGAAGAGCGTGATATGATTCACAATGTATTCGATTTCGGAGATGCCGAGGCCAAGGAAGTCATGGTTCCACGTATTGATATGACATTTGTCCATGTTGATGCTACATATGATGAGCTGATTTCAATATTCAGAGAGGACAAATTCACCAGACTCCCTGTGTACGATGAAAGCACTGACAACGTGATCGGTATCGTAAATATGAAGGATCTGCTGCTCCTTACAGATGATGATAAAGAGCATTTTTCAATCAAGGATATCATGCGTGAGCCATACTTTACATATGAGCACAAGAATACAGCGAATCTGTTTCTCGAGATGCGCGAATCATCTATATCGCTTGCCATTGTCTTAGATGAATACGGTGTCACAGCCGGACTCATCACACTCGAGGATCTCTTAGAGGAGATAGTCGGTGAGATTCGTGATGAATACGACTCTGACGAGCAGGATGATATCACAAGAATAAATGACTACGAATACATAGTTCTTGGCTCTGCAAATCTCGAGGATGTAAGCGATGAGCTTGGTCTGCACCTCGAATCAGACGACTATGACACAATCGGTGGCTACTGCCTTGAAAAGCTTGACCACCTGCCTGAAAAAAATGAAATAATCATCACTGATGACAATATCCTTCTCCGCATAGAGGCGGTTGATAAAAACCGAATCGAAAAGGTCTATATCAAATTGCCAAAGCCTTCCGAAGAAGAGAATTAAATTCAGGATCGTTTAACCAGCGGGAGTTCTCCATGAGACCTCCTGCTTTATTTTTGCCATAATACTTTTCGCTTATAAATCTGATCTTTCCAAATGCTCTGGTTCTCTCCTTGACCTGAGTATCTGTAAATGTGACGGATATAGTTTTTTGTGTGATATTTCCATAGCTGTCCTTTGCCTCAAGTACTATCTCTATGATATCCTTGTCACGTGCACTTTTTATTTTACGCTCGTCAAAATTCTTCACCTTCAGATAATTTATCGCATTATCGCCAAACGCAATATCACCATCCTCCACATCAGTTGCAGATATGAGGCTTCCTATCAGCTGCTCTGTTATGCTGCCATCCCTTGCCTGCTTTATCGAAAAGAACATATCATCCGCCTCTATGGTAGGCTCATGCTCCCAAAGTGCATACATATGTATGACCGCCTTATCTGTATACTCTATCCCCAGTATCCTGCATAAATCAGCCACCTGTATACTCTCTCCCGGTGTGTATTTTATATCAGGATACGCTTCTCCTAAAATCCAGCCTATACACATATGCCTGCTCGGCAATGCCACCGTATCACTATACTTCGCAGTAACAGATGCACCGGTATCATATTCTATGGTATACTCGTTTTCCTGCCATACCGCGTATATATTCTTCGACGGCCTGTTTGACTCAATCCAGCTGTTTGCCACGCCACACAATAGCGGATATCCGGCGGTCGTATCATATGAATTATTCCCCCAGCCTGTCATATGATATCCGGCCAGCTGCCAGCTCACTGCCGGAAAAGCCTGATTGATGCCTCCATATGTGTAGCGCTTTGAGGTCTTTTCCGTATCAGACGCACTCGTGTTCCGCCAGAATGTCACATCTATAGTACCCGCCTTTGCGTATGCCGTGTAAGTGCCACCTGAATTTACATAAAACCCATATGATGATGAGCTCATTGACGAATCATTGTTCCAATTCGTGAAATCATATCCGGTAGAGCTGCTCGCACTTATTGTCACATACGTACCATAGCAGTATGTACCTCCCCCTGATACACTGCTAATGCCTGTAGATTTTCTGACATCAATTGTATGAAACAGCCCTCTCACCGTCTTGCCATAATATGAATACAGTGCTGTGAGTGCGCTGTCCGTCCAGTTTGCCGCTTTGGATATGCCTGCATATGTAGTATAGACCTTTCCCCAGGAAGGGCCGTTATCATTCATACCGCCCTTGTCCTTGCCGTTTACGCGAAGTACCATGCAGGCATCGAGGATGATGGTGCAGGAGCCGGAGCTTAGGGCATTGAGTGTCTGCGTATTAAATCGTGTTTTCATATTCTTTAAAGTAATCACATAAAGCATATACTCCTTGCCTGATTGCTTTTTGCTGTTTAAGAGTGTCAGATATTGTCCGCCAAGCTGGAAATAAATCTTCTGTATCTCATTTCCACCTGTCCCTTTAATTGTCATTTTGTATCCAATTGTCCTATACTTGGTTCCTGACGTAGATGTATTTCCTGCTGAACAAAAATAAATATTGCCATTCATTTTATTTGTAGCCTTAAAAACAGCAGCATTACCATAATTAGAATAGTACTTCACAGCATCATCCCATTCATCAGCCTTCACTATATTGCAATCAAATGAGAACATATAAGTAATAATAACTGTAGCCACAAACATCATGCAAACGCATTCCCTATAGAACACCCGCTTCCCAATAATAACATTTGAGATATCCATTTTCATCATATTCTCCCTTTGTATACAAACCAACAAAATTATAAGCTCCGTTCATATCGGCTAAATTTAAACTATAATCCGTAACTTCTGCTCTTGAAGGAAACAGACATAGCAAATTACTTGTCACGCCAGCCGTTATCATCGGAAGCTGCCACTCCTGTGCTACTTTTTCAATAAACATATCTCCGATTGCATCATCTGACAAACCTCCATTTGTCCACTGCTGTATCACTGAATCAATATACGCCTTCTGCTCTCCACTCATGCCATTTCCGGCCTTACTGCCATAAAATATCCATCCCGGTGCAACATACTCATTTTTTGGTACTTCCGGCTGCGCAGGCTCACTTTGAGCCGGTTCAGGTGTAGCTGTCTGATTTGATGCTGCCGGTTTTGAATCATTACCGGCAGGTTGTTGTGCATTATCACTGCCTGTAGATGACTTTTTACCGGCTGCTGCTTTGTCTCCTGATGATTTTTCTGAAGATTTATCTGATGCTGTATTTGCATTATCTGAATTACCGGCTGCCGGTGCAGAATTATCATTGGTACCTGATTGTGTACCGTTATTTTGCTTATCATTTTGCTTATCATCCTTATCAACTACATTTGATTCCTTCAAAGCATCCTTTTTCACAAGCTCAAGCGCCTCGCTTTCTGCTACAATATCCTGCGTATTTTCAGTCACACTGACAGACCGGGAATCCTTTTTCTTGCCCTTCTCTCCTGATTTTGAGCTTACTGCCACAGCTATACATATGATAAAAATTATTGCTATTATCACTGCCGGTATAATGAATAAAAGTCTGTGTTGTTTTTCGTTTTTCATACTCTAGTTATCCTCCATTGGCTGATCTGCTACAATAGTCTTTTTGCAGCTTATTTTCTTTGTTACACCTGTAGGAAGCCTGAACTCTTCCTCTATCCCTGCTGAAATAATGCCCTTTTCCATATCACAGACATAGACTGTGGTACTTGCGGTACCGCCTGCTGTAAGTCTCTCATTAATGTCTTCTATGACAGCTTTTTCCACATCATAGCTGTTTACAGGCTTTTTATCCACGATATACATATTGGGCTCGTAATATCTGTTCATAGCACCCGAAAGCGCTAATGACAGGCTCTTTTCCATCTGGTTTTCCCTGACTGTCATATTGTATACACTAAGTCCCAGCATAGCTGTATACACTACAATGAGACAGCCAATTATTCCAAGCACTACATTTTTCATTTTATATACCTGCTGCCTTTCTATTAATCGGAACACTTATCCTCACATGATCCTTTGTGCCGTTTTTGCAGGTTATCCTGACATGCATATCATACACGCCATAATCCGGAAAGCTGAGTGACCGGCCATCGGCTGACACGCTGTGAGTACAGTCATTTCTGCCTGAATCATACAAAGCATAAACCTCAAGCTTATCCAGATTATCCTCATGTGCTGTAACCTCAAGCAGGTCATACACACTATAGCTTACGGCATTCCGGCGCATTTTCTCCTTTAGCTCAATGCCCGGAACCGGTATATTTTTTATGCTGTCATAGCTGTTGTTTGCGCTATTTTCACTCAATATATCCTGTGTCGCAAACGCCACACCCATTTTGTTCTTCAGAGCCCCAAATCCCGACAGCAGCGCAATTCCTACGACCACCGCCACTATCATGGCTCCATATGTCTGCATTATCTCCTTCATCTATCGTCTCCCGGTTATCTAAATCGCACTGTTGCCCCATATATTTATGAGCTGCGCAAGCATGCCTCCCTGAGCCAGCACAATATTTCCCATCAGCACGAGAAATGCACTTGTGGCGGCCGCTGCAATCAGCACGCCTCCATACTGTCTGAATACTTCTTTCATGTTCTCTTACCTTTACATACTTTTAATCAATTCAGTTATTATCACAGCAGGGTGGACACATACACAAGCACACCGACCGCTCCACTGCCTAAAAGAAGCATAATAACGCTTCCTCCCAATTCTTCTATTAATAGCTCCATCTGTTTTCTCCTCCCTCTTATACAGCCATGTCCACAAAAAGAGTGCTACAACGCATAGCCGCTCAGCACATGCTCCTGCTCTATTCCGAAAAATGCTACCGCGTAATTGAATTTAAGCTCCACTCTTGCCTTTTCTATCTCATCTGACGAGGCGATTTGTGATGCATCTGTGACTGTCTTCATGGAATTGTCTGTCATATACAGCTTAAGCTCCAGGGTATCTCCTGCTTTTGATGCATTTTCAAAGCAGGTCTGTGCAACCGAGCTGTCATAATCACTGTCCTCAAGCTCATTGATAATCTGCGCATGGAGGTTTTGTGCCTCAACGACAGTCATAAAGCCCGACAGCACACCTGATGATGTCACCACCATAAACATAATCAAAAACACGCCTAAAAAGGTCTTCATTATCTGACTCACCGCACACCTCCTACACTACCTTGTAAGCCAAAAAGCTTATAAGGAAAATAGCCATATCAACTATCATCTTAAAGGATGCTGTAATAACAGGCGCCAAAAATAGCAGATACATGCCGGCGGTCTTGTCCTTAAGTCTCGCGGTGTCTGCTATATCAAGCATCTCCAGATTCTTCGTAATCAGCTCATCAATCTGGCTGCCGCTATTGCCGCTGTTTCCAATCGAAACAGCATACAGCATACCCATGGCTGCGTTTATCTCCGGCAAATTGAGGCAGTCAAGGAACCTGTGATACGGATCAGAGCTCTCCGGCTCCACATCCAGTCTTTCCACAAGCGTATTTACCTCTTCCTTAAGTATCACAGGTATGTGCTCTCTCGACTTTTGTATGGCAACCTGCACATTTTCACTCTGAATCAGCAGGGCGAGATCCATCAGCCACTTTGGAAATGCACTCTTTACATCTGCTATCAGATTTTTCTTCATAAGCCTGTGGCCTATACGGTGCTGGTTCAGACATACAAGAGTAACTCCCATAGCTGCAACAGCCGGCCACTGTCTGTCAGTATACAGTAAAAATGCACTTGCTAATGCCGGTATAACAGCCATAAGAATTGACGCTCGAAGCTCCTTTGCCGAATTGTACGCCTTGTATTCCTCAAGCTTTTTGGCATGCTTATCATCCTCAGGCAAAAGATCAATAGCCAGATAATCCACTTCAAGGAATTTCTGTCCCCAGAGTATGATAAAATCGTCAAGCACTATAAGAGCAACAGACAGTATCTGCACTATGATATTGCTGCTGATATCCATGCTCAAAACCGGCAGATAAAGTATGATTCCGCTAATGATAACAGAGGTCACAACTGATAAGATAATCTGATGAAACATCCTCTGTCTGTCCTCGATATTGTGCAGTATCCTGCGCTCCCATGCACTCTTATCCTTAAGCAGTATTTTGGCAGACTCATTGATATCACCGCCATAATACTCGGCATGTGCCATAAACTCGTGTGCATTCACTATGCGGTTGCATTTGTACTCATCCTCAATAATCCTCATAGCATCCACAAACACCTCTGTCTCATCAAATGTGAGCAGCATATGGTCAAGAGCTCTGCTAACAGTCTCCTTCATATGGCCATCTGCCAGCGTGCTTTTTACATCCTCAAATGCACGGATTATCTTCTGCTCCTTCAAAAATGAATACAACAGGGTGTCAATATACAGCGATACATCCAGAAAGTGCTTTCGCGCTTCCTGAAATCGTTGTCTCTTGATACGGTGAAAGTACTGCATAACAAGAAGAAAAACAAGTACCACAGCCGTACACACCCAGTTTAGCTTGAGCAAAAGATGCAGCACATATGTCAGAAATAAAATCAATATATATGTCATCCCTAAGCCTCCCTCGCCTCACTCATCATAGCCTCATTCATCCGTATCTCATTGACAAAGGACTCACCAAACGGCTCATTAACACCCTCTCTTTTAAATCTGCGAAGTATGACCTTTGGTATGTCGTGAGTCACTATCTGTCCGTCAGATACCAGCATAAACACATGATTGGTATAGTTTTCCCTATAGAAAAAGCACACCTGGTCTATGTATCTGTACACCACTCCGTCTTCATTTCTCCTCTTGCGGATCAAAATCCCCACATCAAGCGCCTGATATATGTCATTCTCCATACGCTCCGCATCCACACGGCTCTCAAGCATATTGAGTATTCTGTCCGGGATATTGCGCACATCGTCTGTGTGGAGTGTCGTCATGCCACGCACACCGGTGCTCCAGCTCTGCAGCAGATATTTTACCTCCTTTGAGCGTGCCTCCGAGAGCATAATCCACTTCGGATTCATTCTAAGGCACGACTTGATAGCCTCAGAGTAGCCAAACACATCCTCACTCACCTTCATCTCTATGCAGTCCTTGCCCGGATTTGTCTCGGAATAGCGTATCTCAAGGGTATCCTCAATCGTAATCACACGCTCATTTGCCGGAATAAACTGTGAGAAAAACTTCACGCACTCCGTCTTTCCAATACCCGGCATGCCGCAAAAGGTGATATTCATCTTGGTCCTGACACAGTTTATCAAAACGGCTAAAAGCTCCTCTGAGCAGAATTTCTCAGCAATTGCAGATTCTGCTGTCAGCCTGATAAGCGGAGGTGTCTTTCGTATGCTGATGCTCCTGCCTGACTTCGCAACCGACTCATGCAGTATCGTCACACGAAGCTCGCTTGTCTCAGCCTCAAGCTCCGGATTTCTCTTATTGAACTGTCTGCTTACGACGTTGGCGATGCGCTGTGTAAACTGCTCCACAAAAGCAGGTGTCATATACTGTGTGACAAACTGCTGATTGGCTCTGAAACGCTCATTGAATATATTTGTAAGCCAGATTTCTTTGCCGTTATAATCTATATCTGTTATCTCATTGCTGGCTACAAAGCTCCAGAGCGGTCCAAAATATTCTCTTCCAAGCTCCATGCACCACCTCTTATTTGACACTCATATTGGCATGATTTGAAAAGTTTGTAATCAGATCACTAAATGTCTTTCCCACTATGCCTGTTGCATCTGAGCCTATAACTGCTGTCACAACGAGAATGATTGATAAAATAGCCACAACTGTGATGAGTATTCCGCCATACTCCTGAAAAATTTCCTTCATAATATTTAAATCCTTTCTTCATCTAAATCTAAAATAATAGTGTTAAATAATAAAATAATGATGTTTAATAAAAATCAAATATATGAAACTTAAATCAAGGGAAAAAAATAGTGGCCGAAATGCCACAAAAAGAAACCTGCATAAAATATATGCAAGACACAATTTAAAAAGATATTTATATCTTACACAAAAATCGGGATTTGTAAATACCAAATCCCGAAAAATTGTGCACAAATATTTATTTGGTTTTTATGCATTATGCCTCAAGCAGCTTATTTACGCTGACAAGACGTGTAACGACAACAAATACCTCAGCAGCCTTTTTCAGCTCATCGAGTGATGGATATGTCGGAGCAATTCTTATCACGCAGTCATCCGGATCCTTCTTATAAGGGAAAGGAGAACCTGCACCTGTCATTGTGACACCTGCCTCCTTGCACTTTGCAACGATTTCCTTTGCACAGCCTGAAAGAGCCTCAAATCCGAAGAAGTATCCGCCGAGTGGTTTAACCCATGTTCCGATGCCTCTTGATGCTATTTCATCTGTGAGGATATTCTCAACCAGCTCGAACTTAGGTCTGATAAGAGCTGCATGCTTTGCCATATGAGCCTTGATACCATCTGCATCCTTAAAGAATCTCGCATGACGAAGCTGATTAATCTTGTCATGTCCGATTGTCTGTATAGTAAGGCGCTTCTTGATATCCTCGCGGTTTTTCTCAGATGTGCAGATACCTGCCACACCGGCACCCGGGAATGTCACCTTGCTTGTAGAGCAGAACTCAAATACCATATCAGGGTTGCCCTCTTTCTCGCAGAGCTCAAGGATATTTGGAATCTCTGCCTGCTTATCGTCATAGAGATGATGAACTGTGTATGCATTGTCCCAGAAGATTCTGAAATCATCTGCTGCCGGCTTTAATTTAGCAAAGCGCTCAACAGTCTCATCTGAGTATACAACGCCCTGTGGGTTAGAGTATTTCGGAACACACCATATTCCCTTTACAGAAGCATCGTTATTGACATATTTCTCGACCATATCCATGTCAGGGCCAGCCTCAGTCATAGGGATATTGATCATCTCAACGCCGAACTCCTCGGTGATTGCAAAATGTCTGTCATAGCCAGGTACAGGACAAAGGAACTTCACCTTGTCCAGCTTGCACCATGGTGTGTTGCCGCAGAGACCAAAGATAAATGCACGGGCAACCTGATCGTACATGATATTAAGACTTGAGTTGCCATATACAATAGCCTGCTCAGGCTTTGCTCCAACCATGCCTGCGATAAGTGCCTTTGCCTCAGGGATTCCGTCAAGACATGCATAGTTTCTCACATCAAGCCCTGATTCACTCTTCATATCACTGTCTGATTTCAAAACATCGAGCATTGGAAGTGAGAGGTCAAGCTGGTCTGCTCCCGGCTTTCCACGCGACATGTCAAGGCTTAAGCCAAGATTCTTAATCTTCTCGTACTCAGCCTCAAGTGCTGTCTTTTCCTGCATTAACTCGTCCTTTGTCATTTCTGTATACTTTTTCATTTAAAGATCCTCCTGGTCTGATTTTTCTATATTATTTAGCTCATTCATGTGTGCTTTTATCTTTGCCTCATAGCCTATATCCGTAGGCTTGTAAAATACTCTGTCGGTAAGGCCATCCGGCAGATACTGCTGCTTCACATAGTGATTTGGATAGTCGTGCGCGTATTTGTACCCGACTCCATGCCCGAGCTTTTCAGCCGCACCGTAATGGGCATCCTGCAGATGTGCCGGAACAGCCGGTGTCTTTGTCTGCTTCACACAGCTCATCGCTGCCGATATCGCATTATATGATGCATTGCTTTTTGGCGCGCATGCCATGTAGGTGACAGCCTGTGACAGAATAATCTGTGCCTCAGGCATTCCCACGCGCTCAACCTCTGCCGCCGCCGATGCCGCTACAACCATAGCCATCGGATCTGCATTGCCTATATCCTCCGATGCGAGTATCATGATTCGCCTTGCAATAAATTTCACATCTTCCCCGGCATACAGCATCCTCGCCAGATAATAGACCGCTGCATCCGGGTCTGAACCGCGCATGCTCTTTATAAAAGCAGAAATGGTATCGTAATGGTTATCGCCTTTCTTATCATAGGAGATAACTCTTTTTTGTATACATTCGCTCGCCACATCAATAGTGATATGAATGATGCCATCCTCCGACCTGTCCGTGGTCAGCACACCAAGCTCAATCGCTGTGAGCGCAGCTCTCGCATCTCCGTTTGACACATCTGCAAGGAAATCAAGCGCATCATCATCTATCTGTGCATTGTATGCACCCATGCCCTTTTCTGTGTCAGTCAGTGCTCTCTTAAGAAGTACCTTTATGTCATCCGTTGACAGCTTTTTAAGCTCAAAAATGACTGAGCGCGAAAGCAAAGCACCGTTTACCTCAAAGTAAGGATTCTCAGTGGTAGCTCCTATCAGAATAATGGTGCCATCCTCCACAAACGGAAGCAGATAATCCTGCTGTCCCTTGTTGAAGCGGTGTATCTCGTCGATAAAAAGTATCGTCTTCTTCTGATACATGCCCTGATTATTCTTCGCCTGCTCCACAACCTCTTCCATGTCCTTCTTGCCTGCTGAGGTTGCATTAATCTGCATAAACTCAGCACTGGTAGTGTGGGCTATGACCTTTGCAAGAGTAGTCTTTCCGGTGCCCGGCGGCCCGTAAAAGATGATGGAGCTAAGCTTATCGGCTTTAATCGCACGATACAAAAGCTTGTCCTTTCCCACTATGTGCTGCTGCCCGACCACCTCATCAAGCGTTGTCGGACGCATCCTCGAGGCTAAAGGACCGCTTGTCTCCTTATTCTGTTCTCTCATGTAATCAAATAAATCCATATCATCCCCGCCTGAAATGCATATTTGATATATTTGTTATATCATTTTGCAATTTCTCTTAGCAAAAAATTCATTTTGCAACACTATTATCGGTATTTATGTATTCTATAAACACCAATTATGCATAAAAAAGTGGCGCAAAATTCATTTCCCTATAATAAGATACATGAATTTGCACCACTTTACAACACTAAATTTATTTTTCTACGAAATGACTAATATTTGCCCTTTAATGCAGGATAAAACTGCTTAAATGTTGCATAGCCCTTCTCATATTTCTCGACAAGCTGTGGGCTTGGCATGATTGTATCCTTCTTTCTCACAATCGCCTCTGCCGCAGCCTCCACATTTTCAAAGCAGCCGTTTGCAACAGCAGCCAGTATTGCACCGCCGTATGCCGGTCCTTCCTCGACCTCCACCGTGTCAACCTGCATATTCATGACGTTTGCAACTATCTTTCTCCAAAGTATACTCTTTGCACCGCCACCACAGATTGTTGTACTTTTTGGTGCCACACCAAGGCTCTTTGCCACCTCAAGCGAATCGCGAAGACCATATGCCACACCCTCAAACACAGCCTGCAGCATGTCGGCTCTGTCCGTATCCATGCTCATTCCGATAAAAGCAGCCCTTGCAGACGGATCGTTGTGCGGAGAGCGCTCTCCCATCAGATAAGGCAGAAAATACACATGATTCTCACCAAGTCTGCCCTCCTCCTCAAGAGGCTTCTGCTCTTTCACAAAATCATCGGAATGAAGTATATCCTTCATCCACCAGTTGTTGCAGCTTGCAGCAGAGAGCATGCAGCCCATCAGATGATAGCCACCGTCAGCATGGTCAAAGGAATGAAGCGCATTGTGCGAATCCACTCTGAACTCATCACTTGTGATAAAAAGTGTGCCGCTTGTTCCAAGAGAGAGGTTGCACTTTCCGGCTCCTACTGTGCCTGTACCTATAGCCGCAGCCGCATTATCTCCCGCCCCGGCTGCAACTATGCAGTCTTTAGGAAAGCCAAGCTCACATGCCACATCAGCTTTCAGAGTACCTGTCTTTTCACTGCTCTCATAAAGCCCAGGAAGCCACTCCTCTCTTACACCGCATATGTCAAGCATCTCCTTCGACCAGCACTTATTTTTGACATCCAGAAGAAGCATTCCCGATGCATCAGAATAATCGGTGCTGAGTACACCTGTCATGCGATATGCAATATAATCCTTTGGCAGCATAAGCTTCTTTATTCTGGCAAAGTTTTCCGGTTCATTTTCGTAATTTCGTCGAAATACGCAAAAAAAGATGCCCTGATTTAGGCATCTTTTACAATTATTTATCATCATAAGCATTTTAATTCTTTCTCTAAAGCCTCCGCTGAAATAGTTCCTTCATTTCTAATCGATATTTCAGCTATAGCCATTTCATGCTTAAACTCATATAGTGCGCGTTCCTTTTCAATTTCACTGGCATCAAAGGTGTAATTTATTAAGCCTGATAATAATTTTATGTTCCGCATTCTCCATACTCTCTTTCTCATTTAACAGTTTAAATTTCTCTTTTTATTTCCCAGTGACCGCTATAACCGCTTCCAACATACGATACATTTGGCATTTGCTTAATCCTTCTCTTAACAGTTCTCACACCAACATTAAGCTTTGTTGCAATCTCTGATGTAGAAATTTGAGGGTTTGCTTCTATCATAATATAAATTTGCTCCCGTAATTTATCTTTGTTATCATCCTGAGTACCATCACTAGTATCATCTTGAATACCATCTTGAGTGATGGAGAAATCTGAATAGAGATATTGCCCTTCTTGCCACCAACGGTTACATCGT
>OCLF01000130.1_pt1 | contig 24057 bp, 18 predicted proteins | sample 1502881 | NCBI WGS metagenome assembly OCLF01 (sample SAMN03418267, study PRJEB22391) | human gut metagenome | biome: human-gut; feature: organic feature; material: feces | host: Homo sapiens | place: Tanzania | collected 2013-01
TTCAACGAGCCGGGTTCTTCATTGACATCAGTTCATTGATGATACCGCCAATGAAGAGGTCGATGCCACCTGCTTCCTCAATCATCTGCTCGTAGTGAGCACACTCAGCCTCCAAATCCTCGGCGTTGCCATTGAGGATGTGGATGTTCTCCTTCGGGCAATCTACATGGTCGAAGAAGTTCTTTGCCATGAATGAATGGTAGCTCTCTGGGTGAGACTCAGGAAGACCTACATACTCGTCCATGTTGAAAGTGAGAACGTTCTTGAATGAAACGCGACCTTCCTTGCAAGCCTCTGCCAAGGCATGGTACATGCCGATAGGAGAAGAGCCAGTAGGCAAACCGAGAACAAATTTGTGGTCGGGTGTCGGGTTAAACTTGTTGATACGTTCAATCACATGCTCAGCTGCCCACTTTGAGAGCTGATCATAATCTTTTTCAATGATTAATCTCATAGTAAATAATTAATATAGGTGAAAAATATTTTTCAATAAAAATGATAGTAAACGTGCCCCGACGTCACATCGGAGCACGCTTTGTTTGATTGTTGTAGTAGTTGTAACTAAATAAGCAGTCATGAGTTAGTTGAAAATCGGTTTCTTAAAGTCGATTTGCCGCCCTAAGGCAGCCTTGCTTTGTTTGTTTTGACTGTGCAAAGTTAATCATTAAATCTTTAACACCAAAGATAAATGATTAAAATCAAGTGGCATTTTCACATTGTTTAAATTTTCTGTAAAAAAAAAGAATTATGTTTTAATTTACATTTTTATACGATATGTGGGTAATTTAGTACAACTAACCCCCATTAGCAACAATCGGAATTATCCTAATTTGTCTCACTAAACATCCACTTTATAATATGTGGTATGTATATCTTTAATATTGATAATCAATGATATACATTTGTTTGTAGGCTTGTATAATCCACTTTTTAAACACTTTGCCTTTGCCAATTTGTAATCATATATTAACTTTGCAAGCGTCAACTAAAAACCATTACACATAAATATGAAACATTTTATAACTATTTGCATGATGGTAGTGTGTAGCATGACAGCTAATGCTCAGCAGACTCCTATCTATCTCGACGATGCCAAACCTATTGAGCAGCGTATCGATGATGCTATTGCCCGTATGACTCTTCAAGAGAAAATACGTGTGATACATGCGCAAAGCAAGTTCTCTTCTGCCGGAATACCACGTTTGGGCTTTCCTGACTTTTGGACAGACGATGGTCCTCACGGTGTGCGTCCCGATGTATTATGGGATGAGTGGGATCAGGCAGGGCAGACCAACGACTCTTGTGTTGCCTTTCCTGCGCTCACATGTCTTGCTGCCACATGGAATCCCGATATGTCGCTAATCTATGGCAAGAGTCTTGGCGAGGAGGCTCTGTATCGTGGCAAGGATATGATTCTCGGTCCGGGAGTGAATATCAACCGCACCCCTCTTGGCGGACGTAACTTTGAATATATGGGCGAGGACCCTTATCTGGCATCTACAATGGTGGTGCCTTACGTTCAAGGATTGCAATCGATGGGCGTATCTGCATGCGTCAAGCACTATTGCTTGAATAATGATGAGGAATATCGCCACCAAGTGAATGTGGTTGTAAGCGACCGTGCCTTGCACGAAATCTATCTGCCTGCCTTTAAGGCTGCCGTTGAGCAGGGCAAGGCATGGGCGATAATGGGAGCATACAACCTTTATAAAGATGAGCACAACTGCCATAACCAGTACACGCTAAACAAGATACTGAAAGGCGATTGGGCTTTTGATGGTGTGGTTGTGAGCGACTGGGGTGGTTGTCACGACACCGATCAAGCCGTGAAGAACGGTCTCGACATGGAGTTTGGTTCATGGACTAACGGACTTTCTGCCGGCACAAGTAATGCTTATGACAACTATTTTCTTGCTACACCTTATATAATAGGTATACAGAGCGGAAAATACACCACCAAGGAACTCGATGATAAAGTGCGCCGTGTGTTGCGATTGTTTTTCCGCACAACGATGAACCGCAACCGTCCTCATGGCTTCCTTTGTTCGGAGTCGCATTATGAGGCAGCCCGAAGAATAGCCGACGAGGGTATTGTGCTGCTTCAAAACAAAGGCAATATATTGCCAATCGACCGCAACAAGGCTAAGCGCATACTTGTGGTTGGCGAGAATGCCATCAAGATGATGACTGTTGGTGGTGGCTCGTCTTCGCTCAAGGTGCAGCGTGAGATACTACCTCTTGAAGGATTGCGCCAAAGATTTGGCAATGATGTAGTGGTGGATTATGCACGTGGATACGTGGGTGATGTGTCGGGCGAGTACAATGGAGTGACGACGGGTCAGAAGTTGAAGGACAACCGCTCCGAGAGTAAACTCATTGCCGAAGCTGTGGAGAAGGCAAAGAATGCCGACTACGTGATTGTGGTGGGCGGACTCAACAAGTCGGATTATCAAGACTGCGAGGGTCATGACCGTAAGCAGTATGAACTGCCCTATGCCCAGAATCGACTTATTGAGGCTCTTGCCAAGACTACAAAGCGTCTCGTCTACGTAAATATATCAGGCAACGCTGTGGCTATGCCATGGAAAGACAAGGTGGGGGCTATTGTTCAGGCTTGGTTTATTGGTTCGGAGGCAGGCAATGCCATTACTGATGTGCTCACGGGTGATGCCAATCCAAGTGGCAAGTTGCCATTCACATGGTATGCGAGTCTTAACGACTGCGGCGCACATGCCTTGAACACTTATCCTGGCACATGGCGCAGCGCAAAGGACAAGTCTGCCGGATTCAGCAAGATAATCGACGAGGAATATAAGGAAGGCGTATACGTAGGCTACCGTTGGACTGACAAGAACAACATCAAGCCAACCTTTGCCTTTGGTCACGGATTAAGCTACACTACGTTCAGCATGAGCAACCTTCGACAGTCGGCAAAGGAAATGACTCGCGACGGCAAGCTGACATTCACAGTCACAGTGAAGAATACTGGCTCGAAACGTGGAGCAGAGACTGTGCAGCTTTATATAAAAGACATAAAGTCGTCAGTCGACCGTCCCGTAAAGGAACTCAAGGGTTTCAAGAAGGTATGGTTGGAGCCGGGCGAACAGAAGGATGTTGACATGACCATTGACAACAATGCCCTTGCTTACTATGATGAGACTACAGGCACATGGAAATCGGAGGATGGAGAGTTTGATGCTCTCGTTGGAAACGCCTCGGATAATATAATGCTGAAGAGTAGATTCATGTTGAAGTAGAGGAATAAATATCTTTAGCCATTAAAAAGCAACATAAATAAAAACCTAAATACCTAAATTTATGAGTAAATCAAAGTTATTATTAACAGCAGTCGCCTTGTCGCTGTCGACATCGCTCTATGCCCAGAACCAAAAGTTCACGGGTACGGTAGTTGACACAAACGGCGAACCTATCATCGGAGCAACAATCAAGGTAAAAGGCTCTAAAGAGAACGCAATAACCGACATTGATGGTAATTTCTCCATCGCGGCAAATCCCGGACAGACTCTTGTCATCAACTATATCGGTTTCAGTCAGCTTGAGACTAAGGTGGCCAACAATATGAAGCTCACGTTGAGCGAAGATCGCCAGACGCTCAACGATGTCGTTGTTGTGGGATATGGTGTGCAGAAGAAGAGTGTAGTGACTGCTTCTATCGCTAAGGTCAGTGCCGACGACTTAGCTGGAACAGCTCCTGTGCGTGTGGACAATGCCCTTAAGGGTCTGGCATCAGGTGTCACAGTTACGTCTGCCTCTGGTCAACCTGGTGCTGCATCTCAGGTGCGCATTCGTGGTATCGGCACAATCAACGATTCCAACCCACTATACATTGTCGACGGAATGCCTATTGAGGGCGGTATTGATTATCTTAATCCGAGCGACATTGAGTCAATCGAGGTGTTGAAGGATGCTGCCTCAGGAGCAATCTATGGTACACGTGCCGCCAATGGTGTGATACTTGTCACAACAAAGGGTGGCGAGAAAGGCAAGGTGCGCGTAAACTACAACTTCTCTTATGGTTGGCAAAATCCATGGAAACATCGTGATGTGCTCAATGCCACCGAGTATGCGGTTATGATGAACGAGGGACTTGTTAATGCAGGACAGGCTCCTATCTATGACGACCCATATAGTTTTGGCAAGGGTACTGACTGGCAGGATGAGATATTCAACGACAATGCCGGTGTGATGAGCCACGAGGTGAATATGAGTGGAGCTTCCGACCGTGTTAACTATTATTTGTCTTTGGGTTATTTTCATCAGGATGGTATTGTTGGAGGCAATTACGACCGTTCCAACTATAGTCGTCTTACCATGCGCAGCAACACTACATACACAGTGTTTGACGCTCAGAAGGAACGCTCGTTGTTCAACAAACTCTCTGTTGGCGTAAACCTCTCTTATGCTCGCGTAAGCAACAAGTCTATTGATGCCAACTCACAATGGGGCTCGCCTCTTGGTTCTGCTCTCTACCTCTCGCCGATACTTACTCCTACTGTAAGCGGAGCTGAAGCCGACGCACAGGCCTCACTCTATGGTAGCCAGTATATGCTCTACGACAAACAGGGACGTATGTTTACCATTCCAGGTAGTTCGTATCAGGAGATGAACAATCCTCTCGCCATGCTTTCATTGCCTGGTGACAACAATTGGAGTCATAAGTTTGTTGCCAATTTCTCTGGCGACCTTAACATTGGCTATGGATTGAAATACCGTATAAGCTATGGAGCCGACCTCTCTTTTTGGGGAGCCGATGGCTATACACCTTTATATTATCTATCAGGCAACAATAGAGCCACAATCACCAATGCCCATCAGTCGAGCAACCGTGGCACAGTATGGCAGCTGGAGAATGTGCTCACATGGGACCGCCAGTTTGGCAAGCACTCCATCAATGCTGTGCTCGGACAGAGTGCAATGCAGAACACTGGTATGAATCTCTATGGCTCATTGCAGAATCTGAAGGATATCAACAAGCCATATATGAACAATACCAGTGCCGACCAAAGCCGTGGCGAGATGTCGGCAAGTGGTGGTCCGGCATACAAGCATACACTTAGTTCCTACTTCTTCCGCGCCAGCTACAACTATGGCGAACGCTACATGGCGCAGGTGACAGTAAGACGTGATGGCTCTTCGCGATTTGGTGCAAACAACCGTTATGCCACATTCCCTTCGTTCTCGCTTGGATGGAATGTCATCAACGAACCTTACTTTAAGGCTCCTAAGTGGTTGTCTACACTGAAAGTGCGTGGTAGTTGGGGTAAGAATGGTAATGATAACATCGGCGATTTCACCTATGCTGCATGGACCGCATCACCTTATAATACTCTATGGGGACGTGGAGAGAACGTAATGAATGGAGTACAGGCAGGTGCTCTTGCCAATCCCGATCTGAAGTGGGAGGAAAGCATACAGACCGACCTTGGTCTCGACCTTGGTTTCTTCGATAATGCGCTCACCTTCTCTGTTGACTGGTTCAACAAGAAGACAAGCGGCATGATTATATCCATGCCGATACCTAACTATGTAGGTTCGGAGGCTCCTCTTGGCAACGTGGGTGACATGTCGAACAAGGGTGTAGAAATGGAGTTGGGCTACAAGTGGTATGTAGGCAAGGCTAAGTTCCATGTCAAGGGCAACGCTTCTTATCTCAAGAACACACTTACCAACCTCGGTAACACTTCGGGATATCTTGAATTGGACAATATGCAGAATACGGGAACTATCACACGCGCCTCAAATGGTGAGCCTTTCCCTTACTTCTATGGCTACAAGACCAATGGCATATTCCAGACAATTGACGAGGTGAAGGCTTATGTCAACGACAAAGGCGAAATGCTGCAACCTAATGCAAAACCAGGTGATGTGCGTTTCGTGGACGTTGACAATAGCGGAACAATCGATGCTGCCGATCGCACAAAGATAGGAAAGGGAATGCCCGATTGGACCTATGGCTTTACCTTCGGAGCCGAATACAAGGGTTTTGACTTCATGTTTATGCTTCAGGGCACTATTGGCAACGACATCTACGATGCTACACGACGCACCGATGTACGCCCAGCCAATCTTCCATCATATATGCTCAACCGCTGGACAGGACCTGGTACAAGCAATAAGTATCCGCGTTTTGTGGTGGGCGACGGCACCAACTGGCAAAGCTCCGACCTCTATATCACCGACGGTTCTTACCTGCGTCTGAAGAACATACAGCTTGGCTATACACTGCCAAAGAGTGTGACACAGCGTTTCTTCGTAAACAACCTGCGTGTATATGTCGCTGCCGAGAACCTTATCACCTTCACCAAATATGCCGGCTATGATCCTGAGATTTCATCTGGCGGCACATCACTTGGCGTTGACTATGGTGTGTATCCTCAGAGCCGTACGTTTACTGTAGGCGTGAATGTTGGATTCTAAAGAAATCACACGAGACATTTAATCTTTTAAAAGAAACCATTATGAAATCAATCAATAAATATATAATCATAGCAGCTCTTGCCACTCCTCTCGCCCTTACAAGCTGCTCCGACAGTTTTCTCGACGTTACACCTCCCGACAAGGCCACAGTCGATGAGTACTTCAGTACCTACGACCATATCATTGAGGCTATGGCAGCCACATACAATCCTATGCGCGGGTACGACTGGAACAACAGTCAGTATGCTCCTCTTACGCTTTGCTCCGACGTTATGGGTGATGATGTGTGGCCTGGAGGCTCTGGTATAAGCGACAATCAGCATCTGCACAAGATGTTCAACTTTGAGTCGTCGCAGAACTCATCCGATGCTCTTAGCGGTATATGGGACCAGAGCTACAAGGGAGTGCGCAATGCCAACGACGTGTTGCACTATATTGAAAACTCAAAGTCAAACCTCACTGATACCCAATACAACACTCTCTCGGCCGAAGCCCGCACATTGCGTGCTTTCTACTACATGCAGTTGTGGAAGTTCTATGGCAACATTCCTTTCTATATGGAGAATCTCAAGACTCCATATATTGCCGAGCAGAAGTCAGCCAATGAGGTCTACGAGACTGTTATCAGCGATCTTGAGTCTGCCATTGGTCTCAACGCCTTGCCTTTGAAGTGGGATGACGACAACATTGGACGTATGAGTCAGGCTGCCGCCTATATGATCTATGCAGAAATGGTGATGTATCAGAATGACGAGTCGCGCTACCAGAAGGCTCTCTCCTACATGCAGCAGATTATCAGCGACACTAATGACTACGACCTCAATCCCGACTATACCAACATATTCCTTGAAAGTGGCGAATGGTCGAAGGAGAGCATCTTTGAGATCTGCTATAAGGACGACAATGCATTGCGTGCATGGGGTGGTGGTGTCGTTAATGCAGGCGGAACCATTTATCCTCGTCTTATAGGTCCTGCTGGTGGTGTGCCAGAGGATGGAGTAGACAACGGATGGGGTTTTGAGCCTGTTCGCGAGGAGACTTACAATATGTTTGCCGAAGGTGATGTTCGACGTGATGCCACCGTGTATGATGCTCGCAAGGCTTCTTACACCAAGCGTTATCAGGACACAGGTCTGTGGCTTAAGAAGTATCTGCCTTATACTGAGAACAATAAAGACCAAAAGGCCGACGGCGACCTCAACTTCAACAACAACCTGCGTATCTATCGTTTTGCCGAGACTTTGCTCAATGCTGCCGAACTGCTGGTTCGTACCAATGGCGACTTGTCAAAGGCGCAGCAGTATCTTAACCTTGTGCATCATCGTGCAGGACTTGCCGACAACCGTGCCGCTACTATCGACAATATCATAGATGAGCGTCACCTTGAGTTTGTTGGCGAAGGCAAACGCTATTGGGATCTTGTGCGCACAGGCAAGGCTGCCTCTACGCTTACTCCTGATGCCTATGGCTATCGCACAAACACATGGAGTGAGAGCAAGAAGTATCTGCCAATACCGTTGAGCGAGATTGACGCGTCGCACGGAACTTTGAAGCAGAATAATTATTAAAATCTAAAAAATAACGAGACTATGAAACTCAACAATATATATACTCTGGCACTTGCTGCCTTGTCTTTGGCAGCATGTAGCCCCGAGGATTTTGACGGTGTGTCGGAGGCTGGTTTGCCGGTAGCCGAAAACGCTAAAGTGACAGCTACTGTTGATGATGCCACCAACACTGTTACCTTCAACATTGCGGGCGATGGCATTTATCCTATGTGGTACATTCCAGTTGACGGCAAGGAGGTGACCAAGAATCCCGTGTATTCCACTCTTAATCCTCTGCAGAAGATATGGAGCAACGCTGGCGACTATAAAATATACTATCGTGTGGGCAACCGCAATGGTATGTCGCAGGGAATGGGCGAGACAACATTCCATATTGCCAACTCACTCACCAACTATGATGAGCTGCTTGCCATGCTATGTGGCAAGGAGTGGCGCATAGCCTCTACCGAAGCAGCCCACATGGGTTGCGGTCCTTCAGGTACGGACGGCACAGAATGGTGGTCAGCAAAGCCTAACGAAAAGGCAGATTTCGGCGTTTATGATGACCGCATCAGCTTCGGCACCGACTATTCATATACATACGATCCGGGCGAAGGCGGAACAGTATACGTCAACAAGGATTGTAGCGTTCTCGGCGGACCGCAGTCAGAAGACTTCATGGCTACAGTAGACGGCAAGAAGAAGAGTTCGTTCAAGCTCTCCACAGAGGGCGAGGACATCTATATGACCATGCCTGCCGGCACTTATTTCCCTTACATTCCAGCAGACGGCGCATTCAACGGCGAGCTGAAACTGCGCATCGAGAGTCTTGTGGGCAGCACAATGGTGCTTGTTTGGGATAATGGTGAGATAGCTCGGCATTATATCCTTACCAATGCCGACGAAGGTTTCCAGGGCTTTAACGCCTCAAGCGACTGCAACTTATGGAAGACATGCCAGTTTACCAATACCTTCTATTATGCTCCGGGCTGGAGTCAGATAGCCGACCCGACAGTGACAGCCGACGGTAACAAGTATGTCATCGAACTGCCTACTGCAACTTCCGACCAGTGGCAGGCTCAGGTGCATTTCCACACAGACATGGCTACCAATGTGGACAATTCGTATGACTTCTCTGCAAAGTTCCTTTCCACCACCGACCATAATAACGTTACGGTGAAGCTGACGAAGGAAGGCGATGACAATACTTATTACTTCTTGGAGAACATAAAACTGAAAGCTGGACAGGAATACATATTCTACAAGAGTAATATGCCTGGCATTGATATGGACAAGATAAATCTTGTGCTCGACTTCGGTGGTAATGCCGACAACACTAAGGTTACAGTGCGCGACATCGATCTCCAGGAACATGGATGCGATGGTATTGAAGCTCCTGCTGAAGATGAGGATAAGACGGTGTATACCTATGACAGTGAGTCGAACATATGGAAGACTTACGTCGATGATAAGGGCGATGCCGGATTCACCACAACGTTCTTCTATGCTCCGGGTTGGGCACAGATAGCCGATCCCGACTTCTCTGTCGACAAAGGCAAGTATACTGTTGTTTTGCCTGAGGCCACAAGCGAGCAGTGGCAGGCCCAGGTGCATATAGTTACCACTATTCCTGCTGATGCCGACACCGACTACGACTTCTCTTGCAAGTTCCTCGCCAAGAAGGATATCAATGGAGTGACAGTGAAACTCACCGATGCTGCAAGCGACGACAACTTCTTCTTTGTCAACCGCTACGACCTGAAGGCAGGCACAGAGTATCAGGTGAAGATTCCTGCTGTGAAAATGGGAAAAGGCAAGGCCGATGCTCTGAAGCTTGTATTCGACTTTGGTGGATGTCCTGCCGACGAGAAAATAGATATTTACAATATTATATTGCAGAAAACTGCTAAATAAAACAACTTGAACATTTATGAAAAAAACAATGATTCTAACTTCTCTCTTTGCTGTAGTCATTGGTATAATGGCTTGCAGCAACGAGACAGACATAACCTACGCCCCGCAGCAGAGCATCACAATAGCTCAGAAATCGCTTAGCATAGGCAATAATGGGGGCAGTGTAAACGTTGAAGTATCAAGCGACCATGAGTTTACGGCTTATTCTCCTGACTCTTGGCTCTCTGTGTCGCCTACTGGCAGCATAGGCAAGTCGGCCACTCTTACGATTACTGCCGAGGCAAACACTGGTGCTGAGCGCACGGGCAAGGTGGTTATATGGTCGGGCGGTTCGCGCGATAGCATCAACATTATGCAGGCTGCCGGACTGCAGGACGATATAAAGTGTCCGTTGAGTGGCTATGAACTGGTATGGAATGACGAGTTTAATGGCTCAAAGGTGGGTGCTGACTGGACGTGGGAAGTGCAGCCTGCCGGATGGGTGAATAATGAGTTGCAGAACTATGTGCAGGATGACAAGGTGGCACAGGTGGGCAATGGCACACTGAAGATAAACCTTATCAACGATGGTGGCACCATAAAGAGTGCCCGACTTTATGCCCGAAAGAACACTGGTTGGCAATATGGCTACATAGAGGCAAGCATAAAGCTTCCTAAAGGCAAGGGCACATGGCCTGCTTTTTGGATGATGCCAGTCAACTTCAAGTCATGGCCAGGCGATGGCGAGATTGATATTATGGAGGAAGTGGGCTACGATGCCAATGTTGTGGTGTCTACCATTCATTGCAACAAATACAACAATGGCGGCACAGCCATTGAGTCGGCTCGCAAGTCAGTGCCTACAGCCCAAAGCGATTTCCATAAATATGCCGTGGAGTGGACTAAGGACTACATGACATTCTATGTGGACGGCGAGAAAATCCTAACCTACAACAACGACGGTTCGGGTAAGGATGCGTGGCCTTTTGATGCAGCCTTCTATCCCATCCTCAATCTTGCTTGGGGCGGAGCATGGGGCGGACAGCAAGGTCTCGACGAGAGTTGTCTTCCGGCTACAATGGAGGTTGACTACGTGAGAGTGTTCCAAAAGAAATAAACGATGAGTATGAAGAAGACAAATATTGCATTGGCAGCATTGTTTCTTCTTTCGCCTGCAACAGGGTTTGCGGCAAAGAAGAAGCAGTTGCCGCCTATGAGTCAGTTCGTCACAGAACTGATGCAGAAAATGACTCTTGAGGAGAAGATTGGCCAGCTCAATCTTCTCCCCGGAGGCGACCTTACAACTGGTGCCGTAATGAATTCGCCACTTGCCGAAAAGGTAGGAGCTGGTGAACTTGGTGCCATCCTTAATGTGAAGGGCGTGGAGAAGATAAAGAATCTGCAGGAGATAGCAGTCAAGAAGACACGTCTCGGCATTCCTCTCCTCTTCGGACAGGACGTGATACATGGCTATCAGACTGTTTTCCCGTTGCCTTTGGCGCAAGCTTGCTCCTGGGATATGGCTATGATTGAGCGTGCAGCACAAGTGGCTGCTGCCGAAGCTACTGCCTCGGGCATCAACTGGGTGTATAGTCCTATGGTAGACATTGCTCTCGATCCACGTTGGGGACGAGTGTCCGAAGGCGCAGGCGAGGATCCTTATCTTACGTCCCAGGTGGGTGCAGCCATGATTCGTGGCTATCAAGGCGACTATTCCGACCATAATGCTATGGCTTGTGTCAAGCATTATGCCCTTTATGGAGCGTCGGAGTCGGGACGCGACTACAATACAGTCGACATGAGTCATGTGCGTATGTACAATCAGTACTTTGCTCCTTACCGGGCTGCTGCCGAGGCAGGAGCTGGCTCATTCATGACCTCGTTCAACATTGTCGATGGCATCCCAGCTACTGCCAACAAATGGCTTATTGACGATGTGCTGCGCAAGGAGTGGAAGTTCGACGGCTTCGTTGTCACCGACTATGGCTCTATCAATGAGATGATGTCGCATGGCGTGGGCAATCCTCTTGACAATACCGCCCAGGCTCTCAAGGCTGGCACTGATATGGACATGTGTTCGGAGGCGTTTGTCAGCAATCTTAAGACCTGTGTTGAAAAGGGCACTGTGAAGGAGAGCGACATTGATCAGGCTTGTCGCCGTGTGCTCGAGGCTAAATACAAGCTCGGACTTTTTGACAATCCTTACCGCTTTTGCGACCCGAAACGTGAGAAGACGGAGCTTTATACAGCTGCCAACCGTAGCGTTGCTCGTGATATGGCTGCCGAGACTTTCGTGTTGCTCAAGAATCAAGACAATCTGTTGCCACTCAAAAAGCAAGGCACTGTGGCTCTCATAGGTCCGCTTGCCGACACGCGCAACAATTTGCCTGGTTCATGGTCTACTGGAGATAAGCCTGAGAAGTATTCCACTCTGCGCGAGGCAATGACCCGCTGTCTTGATGGCAAGGCTACTGTGCTCTATGCCCAGGGCTCCAACATCTATCTCGACGAGAAACAACAGAAGGAGATAGAGTTTGGACGTCCTATAGAGCGTGGCAATCAGCAGCAGATGATGAATGAGGCTCTTGCAGTAGCCCGTAAGTCGGATGTTGTGGTTGCGTGTCTTGGTGAGATGGCTGAGATGAGTGGCGAGTGTGCCTCGCGAAGCAATCTTGAATTGCCCGACGCTCAGATGATGCTTCTCAAAGAACTTGTGAAGACAGGCAAACCTATAGTCTTACTCAACTTCTCTGGCAGGGCTACTGTGTTGAAGTGGGAATCGGAGAATGTGAACGCGATAATGAATGTATGGTTTGCTGGTTCGGAGACTGGCGACGCTGTTTGTGACGTGCTCTTTGGCGACAAGGTGCCTACTGGCAAGACAGTAAACAGTTTTCCGCAAAACGTTGGTCAACTGCCTCTCTACTACAATCACATGAATACGGGCAGACCAGTGCCCGAAGGTACCGACCGTTTCTTCAAGTATCAAAGCAATTATCTCGATGTGCGCAACGACCCTCTTTATCCATTCGGCTATGGACTGTCGTACACCACGTATGAGTATGGCGACTTGACCCTTAGTTCATCCAAAATGAAAGCCGATGGTAAAGTGGAGGCTTCAATAACGGTTAAGAATACTGGCTTGCGCGATGGCGACGAGATAGTGCAGCTTTATATCCGTGACATAAGCGCAAGTATTGCCCGCCCGGTGAAGGAACTGAAGGGATTTCAGCGTATCCACTTAAAGAGTGGAGAGTCGAAGACCGTGAAATTCAACATAACACATAGTCAGCTTGAATTCTACGGCTCAGACTTGAAACAGGTTATAGAGCCAGGCGACTTCACTATTATGGTAGGTCCTAACAGTCGAAATCTAAAGACAGTAAAGCTTACTGTAGAGTAGTTGTAAATAAATTGAATGATAAAAAGCAAGAGGGTGCATCGAAAAGAAGTAAAGTCTTTTTGATACACCCTCTATCATATTAAAAGCTGTAATACAATCTTGCGCTTAATGCAGTGAAGTCGCCGTTACCGTTGGATATATACTGAAATGACGGTTGCAGTGCGATAGCATCATTCAGCTGTCTTTTCCATGTCACCTCTACAGAGTGCTCCGCACCTTGGTTGAATTTAGCATACTGTCCCGATAGGCCAATCTCGTTGTTGCTGTCCTTGTAGGCGCATCCTGTCTCGGCATATCTGTAACAACCGTTTCTATGGCTTGTGTTCTCGGAATATTGCAGCATGCACGTCAGATTCTTCTCGCCCGCAGTCCACAGCTTTTGTTCGCCATATATCCACCATGCGCATGTGGTCTTGCTATACGACTCCTCTATAGGAGCCATTTCTCCCTCCTCATCAATAGGAAATTGTCGAGTGTGTACAGCCACTCCCGCGTAATAGTTACCCTTGCTATGGGAGTATTCCAACTGCGACATGTTGAAGATGCCGTCTTTCTTGGGTCGCACAATGAAAGGATTGTCCTTACCCTTCCATCCATTGTAGCCCACGCCATTATACAGACTGTTTCTGAATGTCCATCCACCTTTGGTCACATCAAAATATATGGTAAGACCCGAGAATGGATAGTTGGCGATAGGATAGCTTGAGGCTATGGTGGGAAAAATGCCGCCGGAACTGTTGGTGAAGAGCGATGTGACATCAGAAGTGAAGAAATCCTCGTTCACATTTCTTACTCCCACAAACAGATGTCCCGCTTTCCATTCGTGCATATATCCGAGCACAGCAATGGTGGCAAACAAATTATCAGCCTCAATATTCGAGAATCCCTGCCAGTCGTCAATTATGTTGTCGTTGTTCTTCGACACATGAAGGGTGGCAGCCTCAAAGGAGTCATTGCCCTTGCCAATAGGAATGCTCATCTCCAACCTTAGCAGATTAACCCAGTTGGTCTTGTTGTTCATGTCCCATTGCCATTCTGTAGTATAGTTCCCACTAAAACTTTGAGCGAAGCTTATGCCTACATTTATGCAGCTAAATAAAAAGATAAGAATTTTGCGTTTCATTGTTTCCTCTATTATTCATTACATTATTGTGAGTGCAAAATTACTTTATTTTTTTTGATTATCCAATAACCAATGCCAATTCTAATGATATTATAATGCCAATATCTTATGATATAGGTAGTAGAATACAGTTGATTTCCGCTTTTGGAAAAACATATAAATCAAAAAAATGTTTTGTTGTTTCAAGTTTTAATGCTAACTTTACACAAGAAACCGAAACTATAGAATATGGCAAGAAAACTATATCCACTTGGAATGCAGACTTTCGAACTTGTACGTAAGGAAGACCGCGTTTACATCGACAAGACGAAGTATGTCTATAATATGACACATGCCGACAGCAAGTGCATATTCCTCAGCCGTCCACGCAGGTTCGGCAAGTCGTTGCTTGTGTCTACACTGAAAAGCTATTTCGAGGGAAAGAAAGACCTTTTCAGAGGATTGGCTATAGAGAGATTAGAAAATGATTGGGAGCAATATCCTGTTATACATTTCAGCCTGGCTGGAGGAAAGCACCAGGATGAGGAACAGCTTAATAGATTCCTTGACTATATTCTTAAAGAAAATGAAAACAACTTTGGTATAAAGAGCGAAGCTAAGGATGCTAATGTGCGACTGGCCAACTTGATAACGACGGCCTACAAGCAAACAGGCAGGCAGGTGGTTGTGCTTATTGATGAATACGACGCTCCGTTGCTTGATGTGGTGCATACTGATAAACAATTGGATAAAATGCGCTGTATCATGCGCAATTTCTTTAGTCCACTGAAAGATTGCGACCCATACCTACGCTTTGTTTTCCTTACAGGAATCACTAAGTTCTCGCAACTCAGTATTTTCAGTGAGCTGAACAATATCAATAATATAAGCATGGACGAGGAATATGCCGGAGTTTGTGGAATTACTGAGGATGAATTGTATAGCGAGATGTCGGAAGACATTGACTCTCTTGCCAGCAAGTTGGAGTTGACTCGCGAGAAAACAATCGAAGAACTGAAGTATAACTACGACGGTTATCATTTCACATGGCCTTCGCAAGATATATTCAATCCATACAGTCTGCTGAATTGTTTCTCTAAACAGAAGATAGATTCCTACTGGTTCACATCAGGCACCCCAACCTATCTTATTGAAATGATGCGCAAGTTCAAGGTTCTCCCCTCAACCGTAGGCAACATCTACGCCAAGCAGTCGTCGTTTGACGCTCCTACGGAGAACATTACCTCGATAACACCATTGCTATACCAGAGTGGATACATCACAATAAAGGATTATGATGAGCAACTGAGACTCTATAAGCTCGACATTCCTAACAAGGAAATAAGTGTCGGTCTGTATGATAGTATGTTGCCTAATTATGTTACTACTGAAATTGATGAGGGTAAAGTTGTCATTGCTCGCATGTCGGCTTTCATCAATAGTGGAGACATTGACGGAGCATTGAGCTTGCTTCAGACTTTCCTTGCGACTGTGCCTTATTGCGACAATACTCTCTACGAGGGTCATTTCCAACAGATGCTCTACATCATCTTTGCCCTTCTTACCGACTATCGCATCCTTGTGGAGCAGCGAACAGCAAAGGGACGCACAGATATCACTCTCGAAACCCACGACCATGTGTTTATCATGGAACTGAAGTTTGATAAGACAGCCGATGAGGCTCTTGCCCAAATAGATGAAAAACGTTATGCAGACGCATTCGCATTGAGTGGCAAGAAGGTAGTGAAGGTAGGAATAGCTTTCAACGTAAAGGATGAACGAAACATTACGGAGTGGGTAATTAAATAGAAAAAATATCGGTCAAGCAAATGCCAATCATTCGTTGATTTGCCTTTGTTTGACTTTTGACACACCCTCATCTTACTATAAAAACGACATCACTCCACTCTCCATTTTGCCTCAATACAATAAGCTTGACGCACGCTCCCAGTACCGTTTCCAGTACCATTCAACTGGTACTGGAGTTTCATATAGGTGGTACTGGAGTTTCACTTATATGGTACTGGAGTGTTACTTATGTGGTACTGGAGTGTTACTTATGTGGTACTGGCAAAGGACTTATATGCATAAATCAGGTAACCTTGATTATTCCATCGTTGCAAGGCGAATCGATGGTAAAATGTCCATCCTCACCACTCACAACACCTTTAACAAAAGCAGAATCCTGCCTATTCAAAAGCACTACATTGGCAAATGCCAAAGGTTGGTCCTTCTCATCCACAATCTTTCCCTTGATATCCTGTGCCATCATCGGTGATATGGCCGAGAAGCATAGAAACGTTATGAGCATTTTCTTATTCATAGTTTCTATATTCTATTTCGCTGGGTGCAAAGGTAATAAAAAATAAAAAAAACGAAAGAAAATGCAGTAAAAACTTGGAACGTAAAAAACAATATCGTATATTTGTAGTAAAATGAAAAGATTATGACAACAACAAACGATTATATTACCATTCTTCGCAAATACCTAAGCACCAAAGCTGATGCTTATGGAATTACAAAGATAGGAATCTTTGGATCTGTGGCGAGAAACGAACAGACTGAAGACAGCGATGTCGATGTTTGTGTAGAAATGAAAAAGCCAGACTTATTTACAATGGTTCATATCAAAGAAGAACTGCAAGAACTCTTTGGTAAGCCAGTAGATATAGTACGACTTCGCAATAATATGAATCCTATGCTTTTGAAACAAATTAAAAGAGATGGAATATATGTATGACGAAGAACTCTTATATTATTCGCTCAAACGAATAGCTTCTACTATTGAAAGAATCATTGATAACTCTAAAGCTATTGATGATTCACAATATTATTTGCTTTCACCAACTGGTATGGAACGTCTTGAAAGCACATGTATGTTGCTTCTTGCAATAGGTGAAAGTATCAAAGGAATTGATAAAATGACACAAAAGCAACTTCTTTCCAATTACCCAGAAGTAGATTGGAAAGGTGTTATGGGAATACGTGATATTATCGCTCACCACTATTTCGATATTGATGAATCTATTGTGTTCGATGTAGTTAAAAACAAACTCCCAGGAATGTTAGAGACTATAAATAAAATGATAGAAGAACTCTAAAATATCGGTCAAGCAAATGCCAATAATTCATTGGGTTTTCTTTGCTTGACCGATATTTTTATTGTTTCGAACTATAGCGTAATTTCCTTTGTGCCATTCTTTTTATAGTATCCATACAAGACAATGGAAATAATCATAAGAATCCCGATATAGATGCAGTTCCTTAAGGTCACAGTGTCTTTCACGTTTGCCGCAACATAGAAAGGCACGGCAATGAAAAACACCCGAGACAACATACGTGCTATATCTGAGAAATAAGCCTTCTTGAACATTGTACGTGTAACATTCTCGTCAAATCCTTTATACTTCTCGATGAAGGCCTGTTTCTTAAGCTCATAGTCACGACTGTAGTGCTTGCCTATGGCAAACCAGATAAGTGCCCATGCCAGAAAGAAAGCACCAGATATAAAGCCTCCTGTTTCCTCATCCAAGAGATCACTGAAAGGGGAATCTGTAAAGGTCATGAACGAACCAAACAAAACAACAAGGAAAAGTATCCATACTCCCATGGATATCATTCCATTCTTAATGTGTCTATCCATATTTTACAGTTTTAAATTGTTAGTTATTGAAAGGTATTCACTTATGCAAAGTTATGGAAATTTATCAGAAAAACAAATAGGTTGAGATGATTTTTTCGATAATTATTTGTATATTTGCCACATTATTATATATATACACAGTAGTAAACCAATAAATACATTTTCGCTAATGAGATATCTTGACCCAAAAGCTGATCTTACATTCAAGAAGATATTCGGTGAGCATAAGGACCTGCTCATCAGTCTTCTCAATGCTCTGTTGCCATTGGCAGATGACGAGCAGATAGAGAGCGTGGAATATCTCTCGCCCGAGCTTGTGCCTGATACTTACGTAGGCAAGAACAGTATTGTAGATGTAAGATGTCGTGATGTAAAGAACAGGCAGTTTATTGTGGAGATGCAAATGTTGTGGACTGAAGCGTTCAAGCAGCGTGTGCTGTTCAATGCTTCCAAGGCTTTTGTGCGTCAGCTTGACAAGAAGCGCAAGTATGAGTTTTTGCAACCAGTCTACTCACTCAATCTTGTCAACGAGATTTTCATGAAGGAATATCCCGATGAGTTTATCCATAACTATAATGTTGTGCATGAGCTGCATAGCGATGAGATTATCGATGGACTGCATTTCACATTCGTGGAACTTCCTAAGTTCCAAGCACATTCCATCAGAGAAAAGAAAATGGCTGTGCTGTGGCTTAGATTCCTTACAGAGATAGACGAGCAGACAAAGGTAGTGCCACAAGAACTGTTGGACAATCCCGAAACCTCCAAAGCTCTAAAGACTGTAGAGGAATCGGCTATGTCGAAAGACGAATTGCTCGCCTATGAGGACTTCTGGGATAAACTCGGTGCAGAACGCTTGTTGTTTGTCGATTCTAATAAGCGAAGCATGGAGGAAGGCAGAGCCGAGGGACGTAAAGAAGGTTTGGTTGAAGGTCTTGCCAAGGGACGAGCTGAAGTAGCAAAGAACCTGCTGAACATGGGAATGTCTGTTGAAGACATCTATAAAGCTACAGGTATTTCTAAAGATGAAATAGAGCAATATTCTTGTTAAAGGAATAAATAAACATCGGTCAAGCAAAGGGCAATCATTCTTTGATTTGCCTTTGCTTGACCGATATTTTATTTAGCGCTATCCTGCATAGCCTTCAGTTCTTTGTCTGTCATCTGCACATAGATTGAGACGCCATAGACGGTTGCTCCATCAGCTTTTACACCCAACGGATGAACCATGCAGAAACTTGGTTGAGCACCTCGTGTCCATCCCGTTATCTGAATGTATTCGTTGTTATCGAGCAGCAAGACTGTATGCGACGTACCGTTGTACCTGTTGTTAAATGTATAAGCTACTTCCGCCTTCTTTACAGCACCACCGTCAGCATCAGAATTGAAGTAAGTGGTCAGTTTCGTGTCACTATCAAAATAGTAATTTACAGGAGTCGCGCCTATCATGTTGCTATAATATTCACCAGACTGCCTTTTGCCGTTTTTGTCTATTTCCCATGTTGCGTAGTGCTTCCATCCATGTCCAATGAACATCTTGTCGAAGTTCTCTTGGCTGATGCCACCGCCATCACCCCAACATTCTCCATTATCACTGAAGTAGTATGCATCTCCATGATTGTCCAATACTGAAGCCCATTGCTGCTCCATTGTTTCCTCTACGTCATCATTACATGATGCAAAAAATAATGATGCAAAAAGAACTAATACAAGTCCTACGAAAGATTTTAGATTTTTCATATCGATATTTGTTTATAACGCTTGCAAATATACAAAAAAAGTGCAAGAAAAAAATACATTGTAAAAAAAATAGTTATATTTGCAACAAATACCAACCACAACAAATGGTAAGTCTACTTTAGGATTTCCTAAGTTGCCAATATGATGACTATGCAATCCATTACAGCCTTACGTGGACGCGGGATTATGCTTTCTTTAATATATAAACCATAACAAGGTTTAGCTCGGGCACTCTATTTTGTATATTCAGATATTTTTTGTATATTCGCATCGTAATAGAACAAAAAACCACGAATATGGCAAGAAAAATATATCCTTTAGGCATACAGACATTCTCGGAAATCCGCACGAATGACAATCTTTATATAGACAAGACTGCCTATATATATCGTATGGCGAATACTGACGGCAAATTCATCTTCTTGAGTCGTCCACGCAGATTCGGCAAGTCGCTTCTTGTCTCCACATTGCAGAGCTATTTTGAGGGACGCAAGGAACTCTTCAAGGGGTTGGCAATGGACAGGTTGGAAAAGGAGTGGACGGAATATCCCGTACTTCATTTCGACCTTTCTGGTGGCAAGCATCAGGAAGAAGACCAGCTGAACAGATATCTTGACTATATACTTAAGTATAACGAGCGCAGGTTCGACATAGAGTGTGACGCTGTGGATGCTAATGTGCGCCTGGCAAATCTCATATCTTCCGTCTATAATAAGACGGGCAAGCAGGTGGTTGTGCTTATTGATGAGTATGACGCTCCGTTGCTGGATGTGGCTCATCAAGACGAGCGGATTGAAAGCTTGCGATATCTTATGCGCAACTTCTACAGTCCGTTGAAGCAGTGTGAACCGATGTTGCGCTTCGTGTTCCTTACGGGCATAACTAAATTCTCACAACTCAGCATCTTTAGCGAACTGAACAACATCACCAATATCAGCATGGACGAAGCCTATGCCGGCATTTGTGGTATCACCAAGGAAGAATTGCTCACACAGATGTCTGACGATATTGATCGTCTTGCAGCAAGAATGTCCATCACCAGAGAGGAAGCCATACTACAGCTTACAGACAATTACGATGGTTATCATTTCACATATCCGTCGCCCGACATATTCAATCCTTACAGTCTGCTGAATTGTTTCTCAAAAGAGAAAATAGGGGCTTATTGGTTTGGCTCGGGCACTCCGACGTTCTTGATAGAGATGATGCGCAAGTTTGGCACTACGCCAATAGAAATAGGCACGAGAGAGATGGCTGACGTGTCTGACTTTGATGCTCCTACCGAAACGATGGATTCGATAGTCCCTCTGCTCTATCAGAGTGGGTACATTACAATCAAAGGCTATGACGAAGAGACCAACCTCTATGAATTGGGCATCCCAAATAAGGAGATACGCATAGGATTGTTCAAGAGTCTGCTGCCAAACTATCTGTTGCGAAGCTCACAGAAGGGAAAGGTTGCCATTGCCCAAATGTCTGTTCTGATAAAGAAGGGTGACATTGACGGAGCACTAAGATTGCTTCAGACATTCCTTGAGACAGTACCTTATTGCGACAACACGCATTATGAGTGACATTACCAACAGATGCTCTACATCATCTTTGCCCTTCTTACCGACTATCGCATCATAGTGGAGCAGCGTACAGCAAAGGGACGTACAGATATCACTCTCGAAACCCACGACCATGTGTTCATAATTGAGCTGAAGTTTGACAAGACTGCAGAAGAAGCACTTGAGCAAATAGAAGCAAAGCGTTATGCTGACGCATTCGCACTAAATGGCAAGAAAATAGTGAAAGTAGGAATTGCTTTCAATGTGAAGAATGAACAAAACATAACGAAGTGGATAATAAGATAGAAACAAATATCGGTCAAGCAAATGCCAATCATTCATTGGTTTGTCTTTGCTTGACCGATTTTTTTTTATTACTTTATAATGGATATACCCTCTTCGGTGCTATTCAACACTTTGCCAAGTTTATGTTTCTTGTCAGCATTCTTACGGAAAGTATATCTTATAATTACCCATGGACGGATTTTTTTGTCCTTGTAATGATTCTCTACTACAGAGTGGAAAGACCCGTCAACAGTCGTTGTCTTGCTTTGATATTCGCCAGTGACATGCTGTAAGCAGACACCAATATAGAAGTCAGGTGTGAAATTGTAGTTCACTTGTAGATTGGCAACTGACGGATGCGAATATGTGGTGCATGCCAATGCCGTGTAATCTCTTGAATTGTAATCTATATCGCCATAGAATGAAAAGTCTTTCACTTGTGCGTTAAAGCCAAATGAAACATAGGTTGAACTTTTGGTGTTGTGCGTTGGCATATTCTTTTGAATAGTCAATATTGAAACTTCCGGAATGACGTTTGTTGTTATATAGTGTATTTGCATCGATTTGTTGCTTTTCATAAGAGTCTGTGCGATTGGCATTATAATCATTCTTATTGAAATTGTACGCTAAACGCAATTCTAAATCACTACTTTTTGAAAATGAATGTTTGTAATACAGACTTGTGGTGAGAATATTGCTTTTGTTCGTGTCGAAGGATTGGAAACTATACCACTGTGAAATATCAGTAGTATAATTTCCATGAGCCGAGGTATTTCCTTTAGTAGTATTATATGAGTCATATAGTTGAGCTGCAAAATAATCATTAGGAGTAATCTGATACTTCAGCAACAACTCACCTATCCATTTATTGGCATCACTACGAGTTGACTGGTCATAAGTCTGTTTATAACCAGTATTCGTGCGGTTAACGGATGATTCTACATCTTCATGGTATTTATAGTGATAGGCTGCTCTGCCGTAAAGACTAATCTTATGGTTCCCTACTTCAAAATACCCCACACCAAAACCATTATCAAGAGGAATTTCATGACGTGTTGCTCCTTCAAGCCATAAGTATGGTTTGGTATGCTTTTTCAATCTAATATTTAGAATGCTCGTAACACCTTCTTGCAGATAACGTGCAGATACAGAGTTTACAACCTCAACAGACTCAATGTCAGCTGGAGAAATCGGTCCAATACCAGAGTTAATCATGTTGCCGTTGATGAGAATCAAAGGTGCTTTTCCGTTTAACATTTTTACAGATGAAGTGTTGGCATCAGATATGATGGCAGGTATCTCTTGCAAAGCCCTGAATGGATTGCTCATTTTCTTTGCATCTGACGACAGATAGAATATTTCACCATTGGCAGTCCTTTTTACAATCTGACTACGGTCGGCTACAATCGTCACCTCGTCAATTTCTTTTGTTTCTTCTTTTAGTCTATAGGTACGTTTTGTTGTATCTTTTATACTAAGAGAATCGCATATTGTTTGGTAGCCTAAGCACGTAACCTCTACGATATAATCACCGGCAGGAACATCCTTTATGGTAAAACTGCCATCCTTGTAAGAAGAAGTAGTTTTGAAAATATTTCCATTTTGTATAAGCAGAATATATCCATTCGCTATACCAACCTCTCCGTTAATCGACACAATTTCTCCATGAAATACATTTTGGGCATGTGAAAATGCTACGTTTACCAGCATGAAGAAAAGTATGACAACTCTATTGTTTATATGGTTCATAATGATTAATTATTGGAAGTTTGCTTACTCATATAGCTTTTCAACACAGGTTTCTTTATGCATATCTGTTGTTAGGTCTGCAAGTCCCTATTGTCTTTGTAAAACAATATAAGTAATTTCTTATTCATAGTTTCTATTTTTTTATTTCGCTGGGTGCAAAGGTAAATAATCTGTAAGAAAAACAATAAATATTTGTTTTTTTTTGTAATTTAAATCTAAATAAATGTATAGTTGTAAAGTTATCGATAATTATTTGTATATTTGCCACATTATTAAATAGTAAAACAATTTGTATATGAGAAACCCCGTCATTATAGATTTACTACGCAAGTATTTCAGCACTCAACCTGTGTTGAAAGCATGGCTGTTTGGATCTTTCTCAAGAGGAGAAGAAACTCAGGATAGTGATGTCGACATTATTGTCTCTTTGGACAAAAGCAAACCAATAGGTTTGAAATTTTTTGGAATGTGGAGCGATTTAGAAGAACTGTTAGGCAGAAAGGTTGATTTGGTATCAGAGGGAACATTGCTGCCTTTCGCTAAAGAGTCTGCTGAACGAGATAAATTCTTGGTATATGAGAGAACGAATTAGAGATAAAAGTCGTCTTGAATACATCGGTCAAGCAAATGCCAATCATTCGTTGATTTGTCTTTGCTTGACCGATATTTTTATTGTTTCGAACTATAGCGTAATTTCCTTTGTG